>MKWU01000604.1_pt1 | contig 67515 bp, 53 predicted proteins | sample 809101 | NCBI WGS metagenome assembly MKWU01 (sample SAMN05860141, study PRJNA318959) | sponge metagenome | host: Aplysina aerophoba | place: Slovenia: Piran, Adriatic Sea, Gulf of Piran | collected 2013-05-07
GTGACCGCCGAGAGCGGAGTGCGGAGAACCTACACGGTCACGATAACCCGCGAGCAGCGCAACCGGCCGCCCACGGTGGCGTCCGGCCTGTCCGACGCGGCGCTGTCCAACGAGAGCGCAACGCACGAGGCGTCCCTCTCCAACGTCTTCAGCGACCCCGACAACGACAACTTGACCGTCACCGCCACGTCCTCCGACAAGAGCGTGGCGACCGTGTCGGTGTCCACGGACCGCTCCACGCTCACGGTGACGGCCGAGAGCCGAGGCGCCGCCACAATCACGGTGAACGCCTCCGACGGCAACGGCGGATCGGTCGACGACGCCTTCACCGTCACTGTCAAGTCCGCGCCGGTGGTGGCATCGTCCATCGCCGACGTGAGCGCGCTGGAGGTCGACGCGACGCAAAAAGTCTCGCTCTCCAGCGTCTTCAGCGACGGCGACGGCGACAGCCTGACCATCACCGCCGCATCCTCCGACGAGGGCAAAGCCACCGTCTCCGTGTCCGCCGACCATTCCAAACTGACAGTGACCGGAGTGGCCGAGGGTACTGCGACCATCACCGTCACCGCCCGCGACTCCGACGGCAACGCCGCCAGCGGCGCGTTCGACGTGACCGTGGTCGCCCCGCCAAACAACGCGCCCACGGTCTCCTCCGCCATATCGGACGCCACCATCGTCGACGAGAGCGGAACGAGCCAGGTCTCCCTGTCCGCCGTTTTCGCCGACGCCGACGGCGACGACCTGACCGTCACGGCCAGTTCGTCGGACGAGAGCGTCGCCACCGTGTCGGTCGCATCCGACGATTCGACGCTCACGGTGTCCGCCAAGAGCCGCGGTGCCGCGAACATCACCGTCACCGCCTCCGACGGCAACGGCGGCGAGGTGTCCGACACCTTCGCCGTAACCGTGAAATCCGCGCCCGCCGTGGCATCGTCCATCGCCGACGTGAGCGCGCTGGAAGTTGAAGCGACGCAAGAAGTCTCGCTCTCCGGCGTCTTCAGCGATCCCGACGGCGACAGCCTGACCATCACCGCGGCATCGTCCGACGAGGGCAAAGCCACCGTCTCCGTGTCCGCCGATCAGTCCAAACTGACAGTGACCGGAGTGGCGGAAGGTACGGCCACCATCACCGTCACCGCACAAGACGCCGACGGCAACACCGTCAGCGACACCTTCGACGTCACGGTGAACGCCCCCGCCCAGCCGGAGCCGGTCCAGCCCCAGCCGATCGAATCCGAAACCGAGCATGAACCCCAGCTACAACAGCAGGCGGCACAACTCCCCGGAGCCGTGACCAACCTCACCGTCGAGCCTCGCAACACCCGCATCATCGTCTCATGGGAAGCACCGACGGAAGGTGGCGTTCCCACCGGATACATAGCCCACATCCAACCGGTAGGCGGAGGCCGCGGACACACTATGACCCCCGACGCCGAAAAGACGACGATCCAGTTCCGACGACTAGACCGAGCGACGGAGTACCTGATCTGGGTCCGAGCCGTCAACGAAGAAGGCAAAGGCGACCGAACCCGCATCCGCACCGCCACCAAGTGAGACCCGGCAAGCCCCTCTGTCATTCCGGCGAAAGCCGGAATCCAGAGGGGGGCGCGGGATTGACGTGGGGGGGCGTGCCCGTCATACCCGCCACCCTACGCCATACCCGCGCACGCGGGTATCCAGAGAAAAGCAAAGCACGCCATTACCCCCCGCCGCCCCTCTGGATTCCGGCTTTCGCCGGAATGACGACATTCACCCACATCCCCCATCCTTAAAATCCTTCCCCATCCTTCGCATCCTAGTTCAAAACGACACCCGTCACACACCACCAACCATAATCCCAACATCGCCCGGGTTTGAATCGGGATCAGCGTAATCCGCGGTTCAGACAGCCCTAGACCATCACCTGCCCGCCATCGCACTGTATCGTCTGTCCCGTGATGTTCTTCGCATCCTCAGAAGCCAAGAACGCCGCCAAAGCCCCGATATCGGAAGGTGTCTGGGGACGCCCAAGCGGAATGACCTCCGCCGCAGCCTCTTCGAACACATCCAGGTGTGCGCGCCCACTGACGTCCGGATCACCCATCGCGTCTCGCCGCTCCATCCACTCTTGGTGGAACGCCGTCCAGATCCGACCCGGCGCGATCGCATTCACATTGATGTTGTCGGTCGCGTATTCCCGAGCCAATGCCTGCGTATAGGCGATAACTGCCATCTTCGTTGTGGCGTAGTATGCCGTCACATACCGAGCTGCCCTCGCCGCCACGGACGATATATTGATGATCTTCCCGTACTGTTGCTCCCGCATCTGCGGGAGAATCGCTTCAGTGACGTCCGATAGCCCCTTCACATTCACTTTCCATGTGAACTCCCAATCGACATCTCGCCATTCGACTCCTGTCGATCCCGGTGCGCCCGATACGCCCGCGTTGTTCGCGAGTATGTCGATGCGTCCCGTCGATTCGTAAGCGATCGCCACTGCGTCGGAAATGCTTTGCTGATCAGTCACATCCATATGCACCGCATAACCCTTTGAACCCAGCTCCTCAACCCGCGCAACGGCCGCCGTCGCGTTGTCGTCATTGAGGTCCGCAACGATGATGTTGGCGCCTTGTCCAGCCATTCGCTCGACGATGCCCAATCCCAATCCTTGTCCTCCACCAGTAACCAGAGCGGTGCGTCCCGTGAGATCAGCTAGCATGTTGCAATTATTCCTTGTGCGATTGCCCCTTGAGGGCGTCGATTCCGATTGAGATGGTGCATAATTCTAGCACCGCGCATTCTCGCAATCCCGCAAAAGAAAACGGACGGAAAACCAACGGAGATTCAGAGCCTTGTCACTGCCATCTGACCACGTCACAAACTACGAACCAGTGCCCGGTTGGGCCAAAGTCCCGCACGGCATCTGGATGCGCGAAGCGACCGCAGTGACCGTCGACTCCAACGATCGCGTCTACGTCTTCAACCGCGGCAACGTCCCCGTCCTCGTCTTCGATCCGGACGGAAACCTAGTCGACATGTGGGGGACCGACGACCCCGAAGGTTCCGTCAGAACCACTGAGGACCCCTACGGAAACCGCCTCCAATTCTGGGACACTTGGTTCATGCGCGCCCACGGCATCTCCACCGACCACGAGGACAACCTCTGGCTTGTCGACGACGTCGGCAACAAGATCCGCAAATTCACCACCACCGGCGAACTGTTGTTGACCATCGGCACCGGTGAACCCGTGCCACGCGAAAGCGGCAAGATGTTCAACCGTCCCACCGACGCCGCGGTAATGCCAACCACTGGCGACGTCTTCATCTCAGACGGCTACGGCAACTCACGCGTCCATCGTATGGACGCGCAGGGCAACCACATCTTGTCGTGGGGCGAGTCCGGTACCGACAACGGCAAGTTCAATCTACCCCACAACATCGCAATCCTTGATGACGACCTCGTAATCGTCTGCGACCGCGAAAGTAACCGTGTCCAAGTCTTCACCACTGAGGGCGAATACGTCCGCCAGTGGCCAGCTCACAAGGCCTGTGCCATCGACGTCGTCGGCAAAGGCCCCAACGCCACCGTCTACGTCGGCGAGCAGGGACCCGCGCCCGTTCAACGCGGCGTCGCCAACATCGGCAACTGCGTCAGCATCTTTGACTGGGAAGGCAATCTGCTCGACCGCTTCGGCAACCCCCACTTCGGCCAAGGCCCCGACCAGTTCCTCTGGCCCCACAGCGTGGCAGTCGACTCAAGAGGCAATGTCTACATCGCCGAAGTCTCATTCGTAGAGTGGGGTCGCCACCAGAACCCGCCCGTTGACAACCCGGCAAGTCTGAGGAAGTGGCGGCGCAAAACCTAAACGTCGAACACTAGGTCTACACGGTTGACGCGCTGGGGTCGAAACTATGTAATTTGTATAGTGCGCTATACAAATTACATAGTTTTTCCGCCGTGAAACCATGCAGATTGAAGGTGCTACTTTCAATCTGCATGGTTCTCAAACCTAATTAGCCCAATTAACCACTCGAACCACTTGAATCAACGGCGTCGAACGCGTTCAGTAATTTAGGTAGGCCATTCAACGTCGCGACCTCAGCATAGCTTCGCGATTGACCTCTGCTACCGCCGTAGATCACAGCTTTGTCCTTGATGTCGGGGACCAGCTTTGCAACGCGATTGAGCCCGTCGAAGTAACTCGACGATATCGTCGCGCCTGACTTGACCTCTATCGCACTCAATCCGTAACCAGTCTCATACAGCAAGTCGCATTCCAATCCCTGCGCGTCTCTGTAGAAAGACAGATTGGCCCGCCGTCCTTGATTGAAACGATGTTTCAGAGTCTCCGCGACAACCGCGTTCTCAAACAAATATCCACGTAGAGGATGGGTCGCGATCTGACCGGAATGCTCGATCCCGATCAGGTAACTTGCCAAACCTACATCGTAGAAATACAGTTTTGGCGATCTGATGAGTCGCTTCCCAATGTTGGAGTGAAACGGTTGGAGCCGGTAAACGATGTAGCTCGTTTCCAACACATTGAGCCACTCCCTTGCCGTCGTGTGTGTCACTCCGGCATCCGACCCCAACGAAGAGAGATTCAACAACTGACCGACCCGGCCCGCGCACAAGCGGACGAAACGGCGAAAATTCGAGAGATTGCGAATCTCGCTCAATTGGCGGACATCGCGCTCGACGTAGGTCTCAAAGTAGTCGCCAAGTGTTTGTATCGGATCGAGCCCTTGATCGTGAATACGAGGGTAGAAGCCCGTGTGGAGGACATCGTCAATCTCTCCGCTCGCCCCCGTCCGTCGGCGCTCGGCCAACGAAAACGGCAATAGGCGGAGTAACGCCGTGCGTCCGGCAAGTGATTGGCTTACCGCTGCCGAAAGATTGAACTGTTCGCTGCCAGTGAGGATGAACAACCCGTTGCGCCCCGACTCGTCGCCTATCACCTGCAAATAAGAAAGAAGATCGGGGACGCGTTGTATCTCGTCGATTATGGCGCCGTCGTTGAACTGTGCAAGGAACGCTCGCGGGTCGGATTCCGCAAACTCGCGCACGTCCGGCGCCTCCATGTTGACGTACTCGAGGTTTGGAAACGCGGTTCGGCACAACGTCGTCTTGCCAGATTGGCGCGGCCCGGTGACTGTAACGAACGGGTATTGGTCGAACAGCGAGATTAAGTGGGGAGTGATGTCACGCCTGATCATGCCTCAGATTGTATCTGATTTTCATGCAGATTGAAAGTACTACTTTCAATCTGCACAGAATTAATGCCGTATCACCATGCAATTTGAAAGTGCTACTTTCAATTTGCATAGTTTTCAAACTGAAAACCTGCAATCACACCAGCCCGCACTCCCATCACCCATCATCCCACATCCGCGTTAGTCGTTGTCAGTCGACCAATCCACATACCGCTCCAAAATCTCCCGCGCCTCCTCAACCCGATCCTCCGGCGCCATCAACCGAACCGGCAACATCGAAACTCCAAGAAAAGGTATGCCGTCCGACTTCACTGCGCACGGGCAACCTTCGTTACGAACCAGACCTGCCCACGTCTCAGCGGTGATCTGGTCCGGCGCAGTCGCGAACTCGACCCATCGGTCTCGCATGCTAATTGGTCGCGCCGACCTGCATCTCCACGTTGCGTTCGCCGACGATGCCAGCGAGTTGAGAGTGCAGTTCTTGCGAGGGTTCAACGTTGAAGAAGGGAAAGTCCATCGAGACGGTCTTACCGCCGATCGAGAGCTTGGCGAGTACCTTGCCGTCGCCTTTGTGCTCGCCCAACGCGAGAAGCACTTCATGAATCAACTCGCGGGAAGGCGACGCGTCACCGTCGCAGTCGAACAATATCGTTACTGCCGGTTCATCGGGTGAGGCGATGTTGGGAACTTCCATGTGACCACCATTGGTGTGCGTCGCGGCCGGTCGCGCGCGCGTTTCTTCATGATACGCCGCGCCATTCGCACGTCCATTCCCCACTTGGCCATTGGTCGAACCATCCGCGCGGCCATTCCCCCGGCCGTTCGCCTGCGGTACAGCCGCATTAACGCCGGTTTGTGCGTTCGCCGCTTCCGGCGATGGGACGTATCCCTCTGCGCTCGTGACATCGACAGAGGCGGCGCCGTTGAACATACGGATCGAACCGCGGATCTTTGCGTAGATGTCTTCGTGCCAAATGTTGAAGGTGCGGTCCAAGGTGTTCGACCACACGGTGAGATCGATTTCGTCGTCAAGGAGCGCCATCTTCGCGGCGATGAACGGACTTCCGTTGCGTGTGGTGCGACGGTCGATCGCAACGATCTTGCCGATGACCGAGACGCGGGACCCTTCCGTGCTCAGCTTTTCGTGGCTCGCGTACACGATAGCGTTTGGAGCTTCGTGTTCGATAGCGGCGCGTTTTGCTGCTTCCTCCTGACTTTCGGTGATTACTAACCCGAACAGTTCCTTCTCCCACTCGCGCAACGTCTTCATGTCTATGCCGCCGTGCTCTTCCGGCGGATCGAACGCGATACCGAGAAATGATTCGTTCGAATCGGAGCCACCGAACATCGAGTGTTGACCAGATGAACGAGCGGCGCCTGTCTTGCGCATATGGGCGACCAGTTGACCAGCCTGATCCAACAACTGTTGGCGCGGAGCCATCGCATCGAACGCGCCGGCTTTTACAAGGCAGCTGAGAGAGGCTTCGGGAGGAGTGTTCTCCGCTAGTCGGTCGCAGAAATCGGCGACGTCGGCGAACGGGCCTTTGCCGTCGCCATCTCGGATCTCGACAATTTCATTCACTGTTGCGGGGCCGACGCCTCGGATGGATGCTAGTCCGTAACGGACTGCGCCGTGCTCGCCGACGTTCTCGTCGACGGTGAACGAGGTCTTCGACACGTTGATGTCGGGCGGCAATACTTCGATGCCGCGCTTCTTCGCTTCCGAAATGCACCTCTGGACGCGCTCGGGCGCACCGGCGAACGAATCGAGCATCGCGACGAAATACTCGATCGGGTAGTTGGCCTTGAAATAAGTCGTCCAGTAAGTGATGTACGCATACGAGACGGCGTGCGCCTTGTTAAATCCATATCCCGCGAACGGCAGAATGTACGTGAATAGATCGCGCCCCTCCTGTTCGGAATGCCCCTTCTTGATCGCGCCATCCACGAACTTTCGCTCTTCCTCCCGCATGATCGCCGGCACCTTCTTGCCCATCGCCTTACGCAAAATGTCCGCCTCGCCAAGCGTGTATCCAGCGAAATCCTGTGCGGTCAACATGACCTGGTCCTGATAGACAATCACTCCGTAAGTGTTGTCAAGCAGGTGAGCGATGCTCGGATGCGGATACTCGATGGGTTGTCGACCGTGTTTGCGAGCGATCAGACTATCGATGTGCTGCATCGGACCGGGTCGATACAGCGCAATCATGGCGGCCACATCTTCGATGGAAGTCGGCTTCAACTCCTTGATGTAGCGCGTCATCCCGCCGCCCTCAAGCTGGAACGATCCGAACGTGTCGCCTTCCGCCATCAGATCGAACGTCGCCTTATCATCCAACGGCACTTCGTAGATATCGATCTCTTCGCCGCGGTTTTCGGCGATTATCTTGAGACAGCGGTCCAAGACTGCGAGGTTCGTCAGTCCCAAGAAATCCCACTTGAGCAGCCCGGCGAATTCGATCTGGTACATCGAGAACTGAGTTGCTGCGAGCCCGTTATCGTTGCTTTTCTGCGGTCGCTGCAATGCCGTGTAGTTGACCAGCGGTTCGTCCGAAATCACGACCCCGGCCGCATGGGTGCTGACGTTCCGGACTCGCCCTTCGACACCCATCGCCTTCTCGAGCACCTCGGCGGCCGTCACGTTCTGGCGAATCAGTTGCTGCAACTCCACGCTCTGCTCACGTAGCGATCCGAGGCTGAACTCGCGGGGCGGAGCCTCGTCTTCATCCTCATTGCCAGACATCGGAGAATGGTTCGCGACGACTCGAACCAGCTTGTTGCATGCATCGCTAATCTCCGCGTTGTCGATCGCCCCGTCCTCCATCACCCGTGCCGCGTCGCGGATCGCCGCCCGCGCCTTCATCGTGCCGAACGTCGTTATCTGCGCAACCCGCTCCGGCCCGTAACGCTCGAGGCAGTACTGAATCACCTCACCCCGCCGGTCGTCGGCGAACTCCATATCGATGTCCGGCATCTCCCGACGCTCGACATTCAAGAACCGCTCGAAGAACAAACCGTAAGGCAGCGGATCGAAGTCGGTCACCTGCAAGCAGTACAGCACCAAGCTCGATGCCGCCGAACCTCGCACCGTTGACAAAATCCCCTGCTGTTTCACAAATCTGAAGATGTCCCAGACCACGAGGAAGTAGTCTGCGAAGTCCGTCTCTTCAATGATGTAGAGCTCTTTTTCGAGCCGTTCCTTAACCGCCTCCGAGATCTCCCCGAACCGGTCCATCGCACCGTCGTAACAAGCCTTCCGCAAATACTGTGCCGACGACATCCCGTCCGGCGTCGGATACTGCGGCAACTTTGTGCGCCGCTGAGTCAGCTCCAAGTTGCACCGCTCTGCAATAGCCAGCGTGTTGCGAAGAGCTTGCGGGTGCTCAGGAAACACCGCCGCCATCTCCGCCGCCGATTTCACGTAGTAGCTCTGATCCTCCATCCGCAACCGGCGCGGATCAGCCAATTTGCTCGAAGTGACGATGCACGTCAGCGTGTCTTGGTGCGGCGCATCCTCCGGATAGACATAGTGACAATCGTTCGTCACCACCAACTCGATACCCATCTCCTCCGACAGTTGGCAGACAGCTTTGTTGACATCATCCTGTCCCGGCACCCCCTCGTGGTACATCAACTCGAGATAGTACCGGTCTCCGAACACATCCTTGTACCAAGCCGCCGTCTCCCGCGCCGCCGTCAAATCGCCACTCGTCCGCAACACGTCACGCGCCAGCTCGCCCGACAGACACCCCGACAAAACAATCACACCCTCGGAATACTCAGCCAACAAATCTCGGTCGACACGCGGCCGGTAGTAAAACCCCTCCAGATGCGCCTTGCTGGCAAGCTGAAGAAGATTGCGATAGCCAGTAAGATTCTCCGCCAGCAACGTGATGTGCGGCTGCGAACCACCACTCGCACCCTCCGCCGCCGTCCGCTCATGCCGCGACCCAAACGCAACATACCCCTCCATCCCAATGATCGGCTTGACATCCGCCGCCTTCGCCGCCTTGTAGAAATCGATCGCCGCATACACATTCCCATGATCCGTAAGCGCCATCGCCGGCTGACCCAACTCCGCCGCTCGTTTCACCATGTCCTCGACATGCCCGTAACCGTCGAGCAGCGAATACTCGGAGTGATTGTGAAGATGTACGAACTCGTCCGACAACTTTAGACCTACACCTCCGAGTTCATTGGGAAATTAGCGGCTCGTCGAGCCTCGAGTCGATCAATACAGTATAGCCACGACTTCGGTATCGCCGCGACACCTCCGCACCCGGTCGGGGCAGGTTTCAAACCCGCCCCTACTCACACCTGCCCAAACCCGTGCCAACCCACTCCGAAACCATGTAACCTAGCGTCAACGATTTTAGACATCGGACGGAACCGCCATGACACTGCCATCCCTAGAGCAACTCGAACAAGATCCATACGCCGCATTGGGCGTCCGCAAATTCATCAACGCAACCTGCCACCACACCGTCATGGGCGGCACTCTCATCCCCGATACAACCCTCAAGGCCATGCGCACCGCCGCCAACGACTTCGTCGACCTCAAAGAGCTGCAAAAAGCCGCCGGCAAAGTCATCTCCGAAATCACCCATGCAGACGACGGATACATCGTCTCAGGTTGCGCCGCCGGCCTCATGGTCTCCGCCGCCGCAATCATCACCGGCACTGACGAAGCCCTGATCGAGCAGCTGCCATACGTCCAAGGCGGTCAAGTCCCCTGCGTCGCCAAACGCTTCGCCCGCGCCGAAAACTACAAAGGCGACGAATACGTCAACCACGGCTACGCCATGGCCGTAAAGACCGCTGGCGTCAAATTCGTCGAAATCGGCGAACCCGACCCAGACGGCCGTCCCACAAAAGTCGTCTCCGTCGAGGAGTATAACCAGGCATTCATCGACAACCCCGACGCCAAGATGGTCTACTGGGTCGGATACGCTCCCCCCGAAGACATCGCACTCGAAGACGTCGTCGACATCGCCCACGCCCACGGCGCACGCGTCATCATCGACGCCTCCAACTGCCTCCCGCCACGCGAAAACCTTTACCGATTCATCGACATCGGCGCCGACGTCGTCTGCTTTAGCGGCGGCAAAGGCATCCAAGGACCCCAAGGCTCCGGCATCATCGCCGGCGACCAAGACCTCATCGACGCCATCGCCATGCAGTCCGCACCCTCACACGGCATCGGCCGAGTTGCCAAAGTCTCCAAAGAAGAAGTCGTCGGTCAAGTCGCATCCTTCATCTGGTGGGCCAACCAAGACGACGAAGAACGCCTCACCGAGCACCACCGCAAGACCGCCATGCTCCACACCGGCATCGCCGACCTCCCCATGGTCGCCGACACCTACATCGAGTTCCCCGACGAAGACAACCGACCCATGCCCAACGTCCACGTCAAAGTCGATCCCGCCACCGGCAAAGACGCCCAATGGCTCATCGACCAACTCCGCAACGGCACCCCCGCCATAGCCACCACCGGCCACGCCACCAACCCCCAAATCGTAAAGATCGACGTCCGCATCTGCGAAGAACAAGAGATCGCAGAAATCTCGCGGCGGTTGAGCGAGATATTGGGCTAGCGGCAGCCAAATCCCTCCTCCCCGATGCGAGACCGCACCAAAAATCGCCCTCCTTCAGGAGGGGGCTAGGGGGAGGCCCGTCCCGGCAACCCCTAATTCGGTAGGGGCGGGTTTCAAACCCGTCCCCACAACCGCGTCAACCGCCGCGGCACGACCTCCCACCAACTCGCCATCTGCATCGCTTTCGACGACTGTACCACCGGTCAAATGCTCGCAGATCAGACCCTCAATCCCCTTCTAGCTCGTGTCAGCGGTCACGTCGAATCCTCTACACTCGCGAACGGATTGATCACCTGAACACCGTCGTAGTCCTGCTCCGAGCTGAGATCCTCGGAGTAGACGGCATCGCAACCCTGAGCGCGCACCGCCGCCAGAATCGCCCCGTCCCAGTAGGAAATTCCGAAGCGATGGCTAGTCGACACCGCCTCGTGGAAAACGTCAAGCGTCACCGGCTGCACTCGCATACCTACGAGCCGCTCAATAAACCTCATCGCATCATCGTGCGACAACCTTCCCTGGCGGTTAGAGCGCGTCGCCTGATAGTAAAACTCCTGAAGCACCTGCACCGAAACCGCCAAGTCGTCCTCACTCATCAGTTGCAGAGCGACTTCGCGCTTGCCAGCCTCATTCGCCAAAGAGCTCACCGCATAGAGCAGTACATTGGTGTCAACGAAGCGCATCTCGACCGTCTATCGCCTCGTCATACAGCTCCTCGCGAGTCAAATTTTCCCGTGGATCCAAACCCACCCCCCGCGCATCGAACCCCGCAACAACCTCCCTCAACAACCTCGCCCGTCGTTCTCCCACAGACTCATCACCAACCCTAGTCCCATCTTTGGCCAAGCTCTGCAGATACCCCCGCACCAGCGCCGAAAGCGAAGTATCAAGCTCCGCCGCTCGGACACGTGCCAGACGGTGCGTCTCCTCATCAACCGACACAGTGATGTTTCTCATGATCACAACCTCACATATTCTGTGCTTCACAGTATAAACCCAAAACACCCACCGTCATGCCGGCGCACCCAACGGAATCCCAGCGAAAACCGCCGCCCAAACGTGGACGGGTGGAGATCCCCCCTTCGCAAAGCGAAGGGGGAGGCGACGTAGGGGCGGGTTTCAAACCCGCCCTCGCACGCAGGGGATGCCCGAAAACTACCAAATCCATCCTGCCCTTCCTGGTTCAAACCCCATAACCTATCATTCCAACCACACAAATCACCATCCCACCACCACCCATGACTGCCTCAGATTTCAACCCCTACGCCCACTACCAAGAGCTCATGATCCCCATGCGCGACGGCATCCGCCTCGCCGCCGACGTACACTTCCCCGTCGACGAAGATGGCGAACCCATCACCGAGCCCGCACCAGTCCTCCTCGTCCGAACCTCCTACGACAAGTCCAAAGACGAGTGGGACACCGTCCGCGACTACTACCCCCGCCACGGCTACGTCTTCGTGAACCAGGACCTCCGCTCGCGCTTCAAATCCGAAGGCGACGGTCGCTACTACCACACCTGCAACCCGTGGGAAGGCGAAGACGGATTCGACACCATTGAATGGATCGCCAGGCAACCTTGGTGCAACGGCAAGATCGGCACCCTCGGAAGCTCCCACCGCGGCATCGTCCAGACCGTCGCCGCCCTCCACCGTCCGCCTCACCTCGTCGCCCAGTGGGTCGAGCAAGCGCCCACCAACATCTACGCCCACGAGGCCCGAGAAGGCGGTGCGATGTGCTTCCACATGGCCGCCGCAATCCACAATCACGCCCTCGATTCCCACGAACTCCGCGACAACGAAGAAGGCGTCCTAGCCGTCGCCGAAACCTTCCAGAACATGCGTGAGTTCCTCTCCAACACCCCATGGAAACGCGGCGAAACCGCACTTGCCCACGCCCCAAGCCTCGAAGAAACCCTCTTCAACTACTACACCGCAGGCGATTACGACGAGTGGTGGGCAAACGAGAACAACGATCAGACGCCATACCTCGACCGCCACGCCGACATTCCCGTAATCCTCACCGGCGGCTGGTGGGACCCCTTCGCAGGCGGAACCGCCGACCTCTTCGTTGACCTAATCCGACGCAACAAGAACCTGACCCACATGGTCTTCGGCCCATGGGCCCACGGAACCCAACGCACCGATGCCACTCACGAAGGCGACGTCGATTTCGGACCCGACGCGCAATGGGGCTTCTCGAAATTCAACCCCATTCGCCGCCGATGGTTCGACCGCTGGCTCAAAGACGAACCCAACGGCGTCGAAGACGATCCCCCGATCCTCCTCTTCGTAATGGGCGGCGGCGACGGCACCAAGAACGCCGACGGTCGCCTAAACCACGGTGGATACTGGCGATCCGAGCAAGAATGGCCGCTTGCCCGCATGCGATCAACCAACTACTACCTCCACGAAGACGGCATACTGTCGACAGAACAACCCGCAACAGATAACACCTCCATCACCTACACCTTCGACCCCGAAAACCCCGTCCCAACCCTCGGCGGCAACGTAGCCGGTTTCAGCGTGATCGACAAACCCGAAGAGGGCGGACCAACATTCGACGAAGCTCCGCCTCCCGGAGAACAAGCCGACACCATCCTCCAACACTCATACTCCCTCGTCACGCCCGGTCCCATGCACCAACGCGAGCAACCAGGCCTGATGGCCTGCTCCGAACCCTATCCGCTACTCTCAGAACGCCCAGACGTCATCACCTTCCAGACCGAACCATTGACCGAAGACCTAGAAATCACCGGCCCGATCGAGGTCAAGCTCTGGATCTCATCCGACGCTCCCGACACCGACTTCACCGCCAAACTCCTCGACATCTACCCGCCCAACGACGACTACCCCGACGGCTACCACATGAACCTGTGCGACTCCATCCTCCGCACCCGCTACCGCAACTCATGGACCGAACCGGAGATGATGTCGCCCGGCCAAATCTACCCCATCACGATCCTCCTAACCCCCACCAGCAACCTCTTCAAAACCGGCCACCGAATCCGCGTCGACATCTCCAGCAGCAACTTCCCCCGTTTCGACATCAACCCCAACACCGGCGAACCAATGGGCCGCCACACCCAAACCAAACCCGCCCGAAACACGTTGCATCTAGACAACGCACACCCCTCCCACATCACCGTCCCGATAATCCCCTAAAACCCTCCCCTTCGCTAGCTCTAGCACAACACCCCTACGGTGGGATACGTTCGCGATTCTTGCGGGAGATCGATCGTAGGGGCGACCCTTGTGGTCGCCCTGGGCGCGGGGTCACGAGGCATTGGGCCACCACGGGGGTGCAGGGCAACCACAAGGGCCGCCCCTAAGCAAACCTCGAAACCGCACCCCCAATCATCCTCACCGCCTCCCTTCGAAGCACTCGATGCTCCGGCCTCCTCAAATCAAAATCATCCTCCAAAATCGCCTCAGCAACACCCCGCGCCCGATCTAACGACTCAAGATCATCAAACCGCGCAAACCGCCAACCTGACCACCCACTCTGAACCTCAGCCAAGTTCCTACCTGGACCCCTCAACTCCAAATCCTTCTGCGCCAGATCGAACCCGTCCGAACTCTCTACCAACGCCTGCAACCTTGCCTGCGCAATCTCACCCTCCGCGTCCGAAACCAAGATGCACGTGCCAGCGTGCTCGCCACGCCCAACACGCCCCCGAATCTGGTGCAACTGCGACATCCCGAAATGATCCGCCGTCATGATCATCATCACCGTTGCATTCGGAATATCCACACCAACCTCGATCACCGGAGTCGCCACCAAAACATCGATCTCGCGACTCCGAAACGTCTCCATCACCGACTGCTTCTCCGACAGACTCATCCGTCCATGAAGCAACCCGACATTCAGATCCGCAAACTCCTGATTCGCTAACCGTTCAAACTCCACAACCGCCGAAGCCCCCGCAACATTCTCCGAAGGATCGATCAATGGACACACCACGAACGCCTGCCGCCCCTGCCGAACTTCGCTTCGGATTGCCGCGTATCCCTCGGCAACATCGAACGGCGCCTGCGCCCACCGAGTCGCAATTGGATTCCTACCCCGAGGCATCGCCCGCAGCGTAGACAGCTCCATCTCCCCGTACATCGTCATGTGCAACGTACGCGGTATCGGCGTCGCCGACATCGCCAACATATGCGGGCGCGGCGTTCGATTCGTCAGCATCGCCCGCTGCTCAGTCCCAAACCGTTGCTGCTCGTCAACCACCACCAACGCCAACCGGTCGAAATCGACCGCATCCTGCAACAACGCATGAGTCCCAACAATCAGATCCACCTCCCCATCCCGACACATCACCTGCATCGTCCGCTTATCACGCGGCGTCAAACTCCCAGTCAAAAGCCCAACCCGCAAATCGCGATCCCGACCCTCGACTCTGTACATCGGAGATTCATAGACTGAACCATACGCACTCAACCCTTCCCGACACCCGAGAAGGTCCAACAAGCTGATGAAATGCTGCTCTGCGAGCACCTCCGTCGGCGCCAACATCGCCGACTGCATCCCATTCGCGCCGGTCGCAGCCAGCATCGCCGCGATCGCCACCACCGTCTTTCCACTGCCAACCTCCCCTTGCAGCAACCGCGCCATCGGATAACCCGACACCAAGTCGGCAAGGATCGTGTCGACGCTCTCACGCTGGTCGGCGGTAAGTTCGAAACCGAGAGATCCCATAAAGCGAGCCACCAAATCGTGGTCCGGAACCACCTCGACCGCTTCGACCGAGTCCCGCCACCGAACGCGCCTGCGTATCGCCGCTATCTGGTTGTAAAGAAACTCGTCGAACGCCAACCGACGGATCGCCTGCCCGATCTGCGCGTTCGCCGCCGGACGATGCATGATCTCGATCGCGTCCGCCAACCTGACAAGTCGATGCTCATTACGGATCGCATCAGGTAGCGGCTCCTCAACGAAACGCAACCCACTATCGAGGCACTGCATCACGCCATTGCGAACCGTTCGCTGGTTAACCCCGGCGCTCAACGGATACACCGGCACCAACGCACCCGCATGGATGAATCCCCGCTGGTTCGAGCGCCCGCCCCGCGTCACATCGTCATACTCCGGATTCTCCATCGTCGGACGCCCCCGAAACTCCCCCACCTTGCCACTAACCACGATCCGGTCGCCACTCTGCCATCGCGCTGCCATATATGGCATGTTGAACCAAGTAATCCCCAACACCCCGGTCCCATCCTTTATACGAACGCGTGCCGACCCGTTTCGCCCGCCGAATCTGTGCGTTTCGGAACTGACTACATCTCCTACAATAGTCGCCTCTTCGCCCGCGACAAGATCAGCAACATTCGAGTGTTGCGAATAGTCGATCATCCGCAACGGGAAGTGCCACAGCACGTCGCGCAACGTCACCAACCCAAGTGCTTCGAACGCGCGCTTTGCAGCCGAATGAAGGAACGGAAGCGACCCAACCGGTGCATCAAGACTCTCCGGCGGTTTAACTGGCGGACGACTCTCGGCGTGCTGGGTCTTGGCCGGGGCAGGTTCAGCCTTGGCGCGAGCCGGCGTCGGCTTCTGCGGCGATAGCTTAGTCGCGACTGACCGATCCGAATCTCGCCGGGTGCCGTGGAGACGTCGATATGCTGCCGCGGCCCAAGTCTCGCGCTCCTGCGGAGAAAGGGCGGCGTAGCGCTGACCATTCATCGGCGGCAACGTCCGTATCTGACCCGCGATCCGGCCAAGATTCGGCCACATCTTGTCGAGACCACCACCAACGACCGCGCTGTTGTTGAAGCCATATTTGGCCTCGAGTTTCAGGACGCTTACAAGGGTCTTGGTCTGGCGTTCAACGACCGGGTCGGGCATGTAGGAATGGTACGAAATAATCCCGGCAGAGGCAGGTTTCGAACCTGCCCCTACCAGTAACTAACCCACTAACCGTCCCTTACCAAGAAGCGGCGAGGCCAATGGTTCCCGTCCCCAAATGCGCGCCAATAGCCGGGCCGATGCTCGCCGTAATCGTCATGCCACCGGGCGCCACATGACCCTTCAGATCTTCAAGCACCTCATCCGCCTCTGCTTGCGAAGTTGAACCTGTCTGCAAAACGGCGAGATTCGTCAATGGTACGTGCTCTTCGACAATTACGGACACTATCTTCGTCATCGCTCGACGATGCGATCGTGGCTTCGACAAAACCTCAACTTCGCCGTCCACAATCGACAACACCGGCCGAATGTTCAGAATATTCGCCATCAACGCCTGCGCACCTTTCAATCTCCCACCGCGTTTGAGGTACTCAAGCGTGTCGGGCGTGCCGGCAAACTGGACTCTCGGAACCATGTTGCGAGCCGTAGATAGCGCATCGGTGAAGCTGCCACCATCATCGATGACTTTTTGCGCCGCCAAAGCGATGAAACCCGTCGCCATCGAGGCGGTCCGTGAGTCGACGTGTTTTATCCTCTCGCCGCTCGGGTCCGACTGCTCAGCACCAGCAACGGCGGAGGCATAAGTACCGCTGACCGCCGAAGAGATATGAATCGAAACGATCTCGTCGTGCTCTCCAAGCAACTTGTCGTACACCGTCTTGAAATCCCCCGGCGACGGTTGCGACGTAGTAGGAAACACGTTCTTGTCGCGAGCTAAACGAGCGTAGAAATCCTCGGTTGTGATATCCACGCCGTCTCTAAACTCCTCCTCGCCGAACCTCACGAACGCGGGCACGGTGGTGATGCCGGACTGCTCAACGATTTGCGACGGAATGTCGGCGGTGCTGTCGGATACCACTGCGATGCTCACGATTATTCTCCTTGGGGATCACCCGGTTGTCGACAAGATGCTTGAAACTACAGTACACCATCTTGCGAGGGCATATGAGACAGTGTATTGACGGACGATGATTTTGGGGAAATGAAGGATTATTGAGACCAATCTATTGTTGAATCGCCATCATGCCATCAATTCAAAACCTGCCCCGGTGGTATAGCCTGCGCCGATTGCGGCAGCGCCGCGCCCGTCAAGGCCGCGGCTACCACGAGATCGTCAGGCATCGACGTCAAAGGCGGATGCGCCGTGGTCGCTTCAAACGCGGATGTCTGCGGCTCGCCTACCAGATTCCGCTCGCCATCCTCGCTGCCCTCGGCTTCGTCGTCATCATCATGCACAGCGGCGATCGTCGACTCATGACACCGGAAGAGGTCGCAACCGCTGGCTTCGGCTACAACCTCACATCGTTCGAGGTGCGCCACCTGCCCGCCAAGTGGCTACACCGACTAAACTCGGCGCTTCCGTGGGTCGAGATCGATGACGAGACGCGGATGGCGTACCTCGACCGGTACCCAGATCTGGCTCGTGACCTGCGATCCGCAAGGGACGACTTGAAGTCGGCTCTTGCCCGCGGAGACGCAGCCACCATCTCCATCGCCGAATCCCAAATCGATTCACTCATCGGGGAGCGCAACCGAATCCGGGACGCCGTCGAGGAACTGCTAGAGGCGGCGATCTCGACTGAAATCATCCGACTCGGACTCCATCAGGACGGCGAATTTATCTGGCCGCCAGTCGACTTTCGGATCGACGACACCCCACACGTCTTCGTGACATCGCCCCGGGACGAAATCCGGCGAGAATCCGTCCGGCTACTACGCCCCGACCTCACTGAGCAAGACAAGCAGCAGATCGAGGACCAAGTTTTCGAAACCGCAGACCTCTCATCAGTGGTGCTACCGACCGGCGGGCTCGCCTCCTTCCCGAACCTCGTCCCATCCGACTACAGCCTCCAATCCCTACTCGAAGTCTCCGCCCACGAATGGCTCCACGCCTATCTCCTGTTCCATCCCCTCGGCCGAGCCTACTGGTCAAACGGCGACATGACCTCCCTGAACGAGACATTAGCCAATCGTTTCGGCCAAGAAGTAGGGCGTACCGTCTACAACCGACTGACCGGCGAAGACGTCAACGTTCTGGAGCCCCCATACAATCCCCAACACGACACTGAAGACGATGACAATGCCGAAGACGGAGCTAAAGCCCCCTTCGACGCCCGCGATTTCCTCCACGACACCAGACACCAGACCGAGCAGCTACTAGAGCAAGGCAAGATCGAAGAGGCCGAAACCTACATGGAAGACCGACGCCAAACCCTAGTCGAAAACGGCCACAACATCCGCAAAATCAACCAAGCCTACTTCGCCTTCCACGGCACCTACGCCGACAGCCCATCCTCAACCAGCAACCTAGCCAACCAAATCTGGCAACTCCGCCAACAAACCCCCACCATCGGCACCCTAGTCAAACAACTACAAACCATCTCCAACTACACCCAATTCCTCCAACTCCTAGACACCCAAAACATCGACCGCTAATCGCCCTACCCGTAGCCCACTCGACCCCTTCGGGACGCGTCCACAACCACCGTCATTCCCGCGTTCCACATGTCATTCATTCCCATTCAACCCGTCACTCCGGCGAAAGCCACCACTGCTATTCCGAGCCCACCACTGTCATTCCGAGCGAAGTCGAGGAATCTCCTTGCGCCCCCAACCATCGGGTTGCCCCCGCTCGCGGGGGAAATGTCCGAAGGACAAAGGGGGCCGCGGAGCCCAGCAACCGCAACGAGGACGTAGGGCGGCCGGGTTCCCTCGACCGGGGGGAAATACGGTGAGGCAACGCAGAGCTCGCATCTGCTCTTGACAAAACAACCAATGTTCCAATATACTCTTAACCAAGGCAAGCGCAGGAGATGTAGAGGTCGTTCGTGAAGAGCGGCAGCCCGCAAGGGTGGGATCCTCGAAACCTGGGGCCTTAATGTAGGAAATCCTCCAAATCCTCGATTTGGGGGATTTTTCTTTTCAGCGCCTCGTACTCCTCCGGCCAGAACTTCATCCCGTAGCTCAAAGCACCGTCATTCCGGCGAAAGCCGGAATCCAGAGGAGCAGAGAGGTGGCGGTGTACCCTTTGCCATGATGGGTGAGGTTGGACCGTTGCGATATCCTACGAATCAGGACATCCCCACACCATGATCCCCCTAATCACAGACCACACCGACGACATCGCCGAAATCTGCCGACGACACCACGTCAAGCGCCTAGAACTCTTCGGCTCCGCCGCCGTCGGCGACTTCAATCCCGAAAAAAGCGACATCGACTTTCTAGTCGATTACCACCCGTTCCCCGGCCCCGGCAAAGCCGACGCCTACTTCGGGCTCCTAGAAGACCTCCAGCAACTCTTCGACCGCCAAATCGACTTGGTCGTGGACCGCGCCATAGAAAATCCGTATTTCCGTAAATCTCTCGACGAGACCAAGATCTCCATTTATGAATCCTGAAGCCAAAACCTTCGCCGAAGACATCATTCACCACGCGAACCTCATTCAAACCATCCTCGCCGACAAAACCTTCGACGACTACACAAACGACATCAACACCCGTTTCGCCGTAGAGCGCCTTTTCTCCATCATCGGCGAAGCAATGAATGGACTCGCACACCACGCCCCTGCCGACGTCGAAACGATCACCGCATACCCCCGCATCATCGCCTTCCGCAACATACTTATCCACCGCTACTCCCAAGTCGACAACGAAATAGTCTGGGACATCGCCCACTCCTACTTGCCAATCCTCATCACCGAAGTCACAAAGCTCCTCAAACAGCCCTAAAAACCCTCCCCTTCGCAAAGCGAAGGGGACGCGGATCGAAGCGAACGCTGGGGATGCCCACCCCGGACTGCCACCGCCCCGTCATTCCCGCCAACACTCACGTCTTACCGACATCTCAACCGTCATTCCCGCGCACGCGGGAATCCAGAGGGGCCGGGCGGTGACGGTGTCCCATCTGCCATGATGGGTGAGGTTGGACCGTTGCGATATCCTACGAATCAGGACACCCCCACACCATGATCCCTCTAATCACCCAACACTCCGACGACATCGCCGAAATCTGCCGACGACACCACGTCAAGCGCCTAGAACTCTTCGGCTCCGCCGCCGTCGGCGACTTCGACCCCAACACCAGCGACCTCGACTTCCTAGTCGAGTTCGATGAGTCTGACGATTTTTCGCTGTTCCAAACCTGTAGAGACTTGACGCAGGGGTTGGAGTCTCTCTTCAACCGGTCCGTCGACCTAGTGATCTTCGCCAACGTCGAAAACCCATACTTCCGCACATCCGTCGAGAGCACCAGGGAACCGATCTATCTGGCATGACCCCAAGAAGCTACTTGTGGGACATCCAACAAGCTGCCCAGCGCATAAAGCCGCTCACCAATCTGCGACCACGCCGAATCCATTCATCTCTAACCAAGCCCGTATGACGCTAGAGCAATGACTCGAACGCGACGCGAACTTCCTTATCGTCCGTCTCTGCCCTTCTGTAACTTGACTTGGGTCCCTCGGCATTCCCTCTTTAAACATGTCGATACAATATATTCTCATCTTCAAGTGATAATCTTCGTTTAATCCTAGATCTTTGATCATATTATCGGCGATGCGGTAATGCTCGATATTCAGTTCAGGATTTGCGCTCATGTAACCCGTTTCAGTGTCAAAAATGAAAAAGAATTCGGGTTGTTCTGTGGAAGATATGGCACAGGGATCAACATAACCGAATTTAGGCCATTTGTTGCTTTTAGAATGGTTGCATCGATGACAAGAAAACAACCAATTGTCCCATACGTAAACCAGTCGCGGAAATTTAGATTTAGGACGGAAATGGTCAATTTCCCCAGGCGTCATCTCCTCACAGTACGCGCATAAACCCCAGAATACAGCCCTCAATTCATTTTTAAAATCCAACCACTTTGTGTCGGTCGGTATGCGACCAGAGCCATTAGAATAGCGTCGTAACCAACCTGGCGTGTATCGAGCCCGGATAGCCGCCAGATTTTTTGGTTCGGGACCACGGTCAATCCAGTGCATATCAGTTGTTACTCGAACTCGATTTTCAGTTCCCTTGGAGGCTTCGTTTCAATTCTTCGGCGAATTTCGACAATGGCTCCATCATCGGACCTTGCAACAAGTCATCGCGAACAACCGGTCTCAATCGCTCGAGTTCCTCATGCTCTTCACTTGTCAAGTCGGTTTTGTCCATGAGCGTGCGATAGCGACTGATCCTGGAAGCCGTCTTGGAGTCCGTAGGGCTTTGAACGTCCATGAAATTCCGCAAGATCTCGTCCGCAGACCAACCGACAACATCGGATTCGTTGCTAGAAATGGTGACTTTGTTTTCTGAATCACGTCGCATCAATTGCACTTGCCCGGCCTCAAGCCCAGCCATCACGAGAGGTGAGTGTGTCGAACAAATGATTTGAAGATTCGGCAAATGTTTTTTTAGCGCAGGCACCATTCGACGCTGCCATGAAGGGTGCAAGTGTGCGTCGATTTCATCAATTATCAGGATGCCAGGTTTATCTTCAAAATCCGTCGGAAAATCATAGTACTCGGCGAATCCGAAAATAAGATGAGCCAATATGTGCATGATAGACAAGGTTCCTTGACTTAATACATCCTGAGGCAATATACCATCTCTAGTAATAAATTGGGGATATAAACCGTCTGCATCCTCTGCGACTCCGCCAAATCCAATCACGAATTCTTCTGTGATGTCTCCGGCGATTTCAGCAACTTTATCTATAGTCGATCTGATCTCCGGCTTACTCAGTCTGGATGCCGCATAGTCTAAGTCAATGATTTTCTGCTTGATAGCTTCATCGCTCGCCAACGAAGGTCCTACCAGCATCAGTTTTCTCCGACGCGTTAGTTCTGGTGTGTCTTCCCTGTCAGCGGCAAATCGCATCGCCTGCCTGATTCTCTCTATCCCAATGCTTCGGACCTGGTGGGGAAACTCCTCATAAAACAATTTCAACTCTTGATCTAGTCGCGAATCAGTGTCTTGACCCACCGTCGGCCCTGGTGAACGGAAGTTCGTGCCATATCGATGTGCTGGCACGTAACAGGCGGGACCAATATTGTCATAAACGCTAAGTAGGTCGTCAGTGCCCGCGGGAAGTGTTCCTTGGACTGATTGGGTACCACCAGTAACCGAAACATCCAAGGTCCAACGGCCTCGATCCCCTCGTAGCATCCTAGAAGGCATCGTAAACGGGAATACCAAAAGCTCTCCCAAGACCCATAACACAGTCGACTTACCCGAGTTATTCGGCCCGGTAAACACAGTCACTTCTCGGTCAAAGTCGATAGCGATTTGGTCAATCGGGCCGACCTCCGTGAAATTCAGGCTTGTGACAGACATCAACCAAGTCTCCTCAAGGGACAAGGATTCTGTGTCGACTTCTCAGTTAGCATTCGCACCTCAGTTTTCGCTGTGACCGATCCCTTAATCAACATACTATCTTGCGAGGTATCCAAAAGTCCCCCTCCCCTTCACACAGCCCTCACCAACCGCGCCCTAAGATACTCCATCGGACGATCTCCCTTCAACGAGTTGCAGTACCCGCACAGGAGTTGGAGGTTCTCGATATGGTCGGTGCCACCCTTAACTGTTGCGATGATGTGGTCTATCGTGAAATTTTGCGGCAAGAAATGGTTTCCGCACCCATTGCAGTTCCCACCCTGCGTCCCATAAAGCACCACCTTCGACTCCCTCAATGGCGGCGGCGGCTCACGATCAGTTCGCATCGGAATATCCGACCGCGCAATAGCCTGAACACCACCCATCAACCCAAGCTCATTCCGAGCCCGTTGCTCCACCAACCGCACCGCCATCGGTGACAGATCGATCCCGATCCACAGCCTGCCCAGACGTTCGGCCGCGATACAAGTCGTCGCACAACCACAGAACGGGTCCAGCACCACTTCGCCTTCATTGGAACTAGCTTGAATGATGCGTTCGAGTAGAGCAAGCGGTTTCTGCGTCGGATAGCCGAGACGTTCTTGTGCCTGTGATTGAACAGGCTTAATGTCATCCCATATGTTGGCCGCAGGTACGCCCGGCATTTCGTCAAGATATCTTTTCAGTCGGATTCTGCCATCTTTGGATCTTGGAAAATGGAGACGCCCTTCAGCGTCAAGCTGTTTCATTCTTTCCAAAGAGACCGACCATCCGTTGGAGTGCGGCTTGTAACCCTTGTAGTCGTATGTCAAATTTGGTCTTGGCGAAGGGCTCCGCAAATCTCTCGTCGCATATCTTCGGTTGTTTTCATCGACATATCTGTAGGAGTTAGCGATATGTTCTTCCGAGTAGGGAGTGTGCTGAGTTTGAAAAGTGAATTGGTCACTCTTCGTATAGAAAAGCAAGTTATCCGTGATTGAGCTGTAATTCCGCGCTGCGTCGTTGTGGCTGCTCGTGCGCTTCCAGGTGACCTCGTTCCTGAAATTCCTGCGTCCAAACACCGCATCCATCAGCGCCTTCAGATAGTGCGACGCCGTGCCATCGCAATGCAGATAAATGCTCCCAGTCGCCTTCAGAATCCGCCTCATCTCCAACATCCGCACCGCCATCATGATCAGATACGACTTCATCCCACTACCGTGGCTGTACTGGCTCGCATCGATGATCTTGTACAGCGCCAGATCAGCCTCCGCGATCTCGTTGTGCCAAGCCTCATCCACATCCGTCAAATCCCACGTATCCTTGAACGCCGCACCCGCCGCCTTGCTACCAATCGGAGCGGCATAGTCCCGGTTCGAGTTGAACGGCGGATCGAGGTAAATGAGATCGATGCACCCATCATTCATCCCGCGCATCACATCGAGGTTGTCGCCCTCAAAGATCGTGCGGTTGGGGATGTTGCAGATAGCGGTTTGTGCTGTAGTCGTCGCCATGGTTTTCAGTGTACGTCGGTAAAGGGATTGCTTCTTGGACGGTGGCAATCCTACGCGCATTGTTCGAGCCTACGCCCTCGCCCGGCCCCTCTGGATGGTCGTTCCGTCCGCTGAAGCGCCGCCTTTCGCCGGAATGGCGGTGGTTGTGCACAGAACCCGGACGCGAGAACCCAGAAAAAACAAAACCCACCGCCCCCTTCCTTCAAAATCCTGCCCATCCTAGTTCGACCCAGTGCTAGACTCGCTATCGCAATAAAGCTCTCATCTTCACGGAGACCCCGATGAAAATCACCGATATCAAAAACTACCCGGTATGGGTCGGACAACGCAATCAGATGCTCGTCAAGATCGAGACCGATGAAGGCATCTACGGTTGGGGCGAATCCGGGTTCTCAGGCCGTGAACTCGCCGTCAGCGGAATGGTCGACCACTTCCGGGAGTGGCTCATCGGACAGGACCCCATGCGACGCGGGCGCATCTGGCAAGAGATGTACCGCGGCCAGTATTTTGAAGGCGGACGCACCATCACCGGCGCAATGTCTGCCATCGACATCGCACTCCACGACATCGCCGGAAAGAAACTCGGCGTCCCCGTCTACCAGCTCCTCGGCGGCAAGCAGCGAGACTGGATACCCACCTTCGCGTCCGGCGGCGGCAACACCGCCGATGAGGTCGCCGAAATGGGCAAGGCCATCTGGGACCAGGGCTTCAAAGCCATGCGCCTCAACCTCCAGACCATCGGCGAAGTCAACGACCCAACCCTCTTCGAGCCGCGCGAATCCATCGCCCCGACCGCCGAAGCCCTCATTAAGGCCCGCGAACTCCTCGGACTCGAACCCGTCGTCGGCATCGACTACCACCACCGACTCTCCGTCGCCGAGGCCGCATCCTTCCTCCAAATGATGCCCACCCACACCCTCGATTTCATCGAGGAACCAATCCGAGACGAGTCCCCCGAAGCCTACGAAGAGCTCCGCAAACTCACCGTCGTCCCCTTCGCCATTGGAGAGGAATTCGCCTCAAAATGGCAGTTCCTCCCTTACATCGAGAAAGGCCTAACCAACTACGCCCGACTCGACATCTGCAACGTCGGCGGATTCACCGAAGCCATGAAGGTCGCCGGATGGGCCGAAGCGCACTACATCGACATGATGCCCCACAACCCCCTCGGCCCGATCTGCGTCGCCGCGACCTCCCACTTCGCAGCGGCCATCGCCAACTTCTCCTGGCTCGAGATCCGACACTCCGTCGGCGAACCCGACACCAACTTCTACCAGAGCGACGTCTTCCCCGTCCAACCCACCATCGAACCCGGCCGAATAATCCTCGACGACAACGCCCCCGGCCTGGGCATCGAGGTCGACGAAGCATCCCTAACCGAACCCTTCAAGTACTGGGAAGCCCCCCACCTCCACCGCCGGGATGGTTCGCACACGAATTGGTAACCAAATCGTCATTCCGGCTTCCCACGTCATTCCGGCGAAAGCCGGAATCTAGCATCCCGCCAACACGCTTCTTCCCATGAAAATCACCGACATCAAGAACTACCCGGTTCGGATCGGTCATCGAAACCAAATGCTCGTGAAGGCCGAGACCGACGAGGGCATCTACGGATGGGGAGAATCCGGGTTTTCGAGCCGTGAACTCGCCGTCAGCGGGATGGTCGATCACTTCCGTGAGTTCCTGATCGGGCAAGACCCGATGCGGCGCGGGCGTATCTGGCAAGAGCTGTACCGGGGGCAATATTTCGAGGGTGGACGCACGATCACGGGCGCAATCTCCGCTATCGACATCGCCCTCCACGACATCGTCGGCAAGAAACTCGGCGTCCCCGTTTACGAGCTTCTAGGCGGCAAGCAGCGAGATTGGGTTCCCACCTTCGCCTCAGGCGGGGGTTCGACGAATGAAGAAGTCGTCGAGATGTGCAAAGCGATTTGGGACGAGGGATTCAAAGCCATGCGTCTGCTTCTTCAGACGACCGGCGACCCCAACCTCTTTGAGCCACGAGAATCCATCGCCGCTAACGCCGAGGCGCTCATCAAGGTTAGAGAAGCAGTGGGACTCGAACCAGTCATTGGTATCGACTACCACCACCGCTTGTCCGTTGCCGAGGCAGCATCTTTCTGCCAGATGTTGCCTGCCCACACTCTCGACTTCCTCGAAGAACCGATCCGTGACGAGTCGCCCGAAGCCTACGAAGAGCTTCGAAAACTCACGGACGTGCCCTTCGCAATCGGTGAAGAATTCGCCTCCAAATGGCAGTTCCTCCCATACATCGAGCGCGGGCTCACCAACTACGCACGCCTCGACATCTGCAACGTCGGCGGATTCACCGAGGCCATGAAGGTCGCCGGATGGGCAGAGGCACACTACATAGACTTCATGCCGCACAACCCACTTGGACCCATCTGCGTCGCCGCAACCTCCCACTTCGCCACCGCCATCCCCAACTTCTCCTGGCTCGAGATCCGACACTCCGTCGGAGAACCCGACCTCAATTTCTACGACGACGAAGTCTTCCCCGTCCAACCAAAACTCGAACCCGGCAAAGTCATCCTCTCAGATGCCCCAGGCATAGGCATTGAAGTCGACGAAGCATCCCTAACCGACCCCTTTGAATTTTGGGAACCCGCACACTTCCACCGACGAGACGGCTCCCACACGAACAGGTAACCAAACCGTCATTCCGGCGAAGGCCGGAATCCACACGAAATCATGCCCAAGAAACTCATGGAGGCTGCCAAATCCAAAGCCCAAGTCGCTTCGGTGAAAATCGCTACCCAATTGGAAGACGTTGATCTCCATGCTAAAGCGGTGGAAAATTATTCAACCACAAAGGACCAGATTGCTGAAAGTCGAATTGCCTACGCCGCGAGAACGGCATCTGAGCAAGCGTCGAACAAACTCGCCGAGGCTTCATCCAACTTCATTGACAGCGATATAGGACGACGAGCACAAGGCGGGGCATCAGCGGCCCGCGAATCCTTAAGACCGATCAACGATGCTGCGAGAAAAGGATTCGAAGTTGGAGCTGACGCATGGGGCGAATTGAATTCTTCTTCACTGATCGTCGGCGCAAAACAACAAACCAATTCGGCGAGGGCACGGATTGGTTCGAAGTTAGGTAGTCAAGCCAGTGAAATTGCTGCTGTTACGTTGACGCTCAACGCGGTCATCGATAATCTTGCCGGAGCGGAAATCTCCGGCAATTTGGTGCCGAAATTCAGAGCAGCCGGTATCCGTGGAGATTGGCGATCCCCAGCGGAAGCCCGGGCGTTTTTCGATTCAAGTGTGCCCGATCACATCCAAATGTTGGGCGAGGATGCCGTCCGTGATTTCCTCGCCGGCAAAGATCTCAGTCATATCGAGTCGTTCAAAAACAACGCTTCACGCGTCAGCGATCCCACGAACGTGATCTGGGAGTCGGCGTCTGCCAATCGTTCCCGCGGTGCTGATGACATGACTTGGCTTGAACTAGCGCAAGTGAGATTCTCAAACGGTTGGGAAGGATTCACATTGGCGGCGGCAGAGATCGTCCCGAGATCAATGTTCTACGCCGCGGCTATTGAAGCCGCCATCAGCATCACGGAAAACTCCATTTACGTATACCGCGGTGGCAAAGATGTTCCGACGGCGTTACGGGACACCGCAATCAACGTAACCAAAAGCGCGGGAATGGGTTTGATTATCGGCACTGGGATCGCCGCGTTGAGCGCGGTTGGTGCGGCACCGGCAATCGTAGCGATCGCCCCCGCTTTAGGAGTGATTGGTGGCGGGTTGTTGATCTACTCGGCGAGCCGCCGAATTCACACGGCGCTGACCACACCGATCTACGCAGATGACGTCGTCATCGAATCTCAACTCATACGCTGCTGCGCAGACGACGATGAACGCGTGCCCGCCGATCAACTCGTCAAGATGCTCAACGCAGAGCGACCCAATCTGACGTCGGTCTCACAGGCCGGATAGCTAAAACCATCAATCGAACGTCAAAAACTGACCAGCGGATCAAGATGAGCTCATTGGTGAGCAATGGAAAACCCTACTCGAATAATTGAAGCCGCTGGGCTCGCTATGTTGTTGCCAGGTTTGCTCGCGGCAAAGGGTTGTTTGCTGATTTTTGTCGCCGTGGTACTGCTGCCCATATGGTTGCCCATTCTGGTTCTCGGTGGCGGCGTGTTCATTACGCGTGGGGTTTGGAATTCGGCCAAAGATGACTTCCAAAGGGCCGAACGGGACGTTGAAAAAGTCCGTAAGAAGTCCAAAGACGCCGAACGCAAATTGGACGATGCCAAGCGAGATGCGATCGCTGGAGCCCGACGGGACCTCAGAAAAGCCCGACGGGAAGTTTTGGGCGAGGAAGAACAGTTGGAGAAGGTCAGAAACAAAGCCGTCGCTGTCGCCGAATCCGATTTAGTAACAGCCCAAGACGAATTGCGCGATGCATCGCTCTCGTTACAACAGACAGAGAATGAGGTCACATTGCTTCGTGAAGGTATGCTCGAACCCAACCGATCATCGTCCACCGGGGGCGCAGGAATGCTTTCAAAGCTAACTAGCATCAAGAAGTCTAAGCACAGAATTCAGCGTTCACTGCAAGAAGCCAAAGTCAGAATTGCAGAGACGAAACTGAAATTCGCCCAACGAGAATGGAACGCAGCGAATGACGATCTGCAGGAGGCTAGAGAAGATCTAGCGATGGCGATCGCTAACCGAACCAAATCCACCCAAAAACGAAAACGCGATTTGGATGAGTCGCGAGAAGACCTCGCCGAAGCTCAGTCCAAATTGTCTGAAGCAATCGCTGGCCGTAGCGAACAGACGTTAAGACACGTCAAGCGAGTCCAAGATGCCCACGAGAGATTTCTGGCAAAAACTGAGGAGTTAGAGCTAGCGCGCATGAAACGCACGGAGTGGTTTGCCATTCATTTGCTTGTCATCGCATCAACGGTCGGAATAATCGTTGGGGCAGTAGCAATAATGGTTACGAACAGTTCGTAGGAAAGCCGATCCTGGTTTTCTACTTCGAGGCACCCTCCATGCTCAACATAGGCTTCATCGGCGCCGGCAAAATAGCCGACCTCCACGCCCCCGGCTATCTCGCTAACCCCGATGCCCGTATCTACGCGGTGGCCGACAACGGCCCCGGCGTCGCCGAATCCCGGGCGGCAGAGTGGGGAGCCGAAAAGCCCTACACCGACTACCGCGCAATGCTCGACGACCCCAATGTCGACGCCGTTGAGATCCTCACGCCCCACTCCCTGCACGCCAGAATGGTCATCGACGCTCTAGATGCCGGCAAGCACGTCAGCCTACAGAAACCGATGGCCATCACCCTCGACGAGTGCAACGCCATCGTGGAAGCCGTCAACAAATCCGACAAATTCTTCCGTGTCTTCGAGAACTTCGCTTACTACGATCCCATGGTCCGAGCCAAACAGATGCTCGACGATGGCGTGATCGGCGAGCCCATCTCCATGCGCGTGAAGACCATCATCGGTAATCGCGAATACGGGTGGGACATCCCCGAATCGTCTATGGCATGGCGCTTCGATCAATCGATAAATGGCGTCGGCAAAGCGGTTCTAGATTACGGCTACCACATCTTCGCAATGGGCAGATGGTTCCTAGGGGAGCCCGAACAGGTCTTCGCATGGATCCGCACCACCTACACCCCCGAAGGTTGGGAAAACGACTCACCTCTTCTCGTCTCCTGGTCAAACGATGGCGGCAAAACACACGGCTCGTGGGAACAGCAGGCAACCAGCGAAATGGTCGTCCGCTCCGACTACTACTCTGGCGACGAGTGGTTCGAATTGAGCGGTACAAGAGGCGTCATCTGGGTCAATCGGTGCACCGCCAAGATGCTCTACGACACTCCGCCATTGACCTACTACGCCGACGGCGAGATGACCCGCGTCACCGAAAACGAGATCAACGCCGACTGGGGCAACTCCTTCGTCCAATGCGTCAACGCGTTCGTCACTTGCATCCTCGAAGGTCGCCAACCCGACATGTCCGCCGAAGACTCCCGCGAAACCTACAAATTCGCCCGCGCCAGCCAATTGGCCGCCCGCGAAAATCGACCCGTATCCCCGAACGAAGTCACGCACTAGTTTGTTCCCAACAAAAACGAAACCGCCGGTAGGAGGTGTTGCCGGCGGCTTCGCGAGTTGAGGTTTGTTGGTCGGTCGAGTTACGCGTCGATATCAGTCTGGGATGATTTATCGGAGTCTTTGTCGATTCCGTCGCCCGAATCGTGCCCCCATCGACCCATGCGGCCATGCCGTCCGCCGCGCTTGCCCCAATCACCGAAATCGCCTTTGCTCGGCATGAGTTCGGCGACTGCTTCTGGTCGTTCGTCGTACCAACTCTGCAGAGAATCGGCGTCATCCTGAGACAAAACCTCTTTCTCCACGAGAGAATCTAACGCTTCCTCCGATAGCACGTGAGCACCGAATCCCTTGCCGAATCCGTGACCACCCCATCGACCGAATCGAGAACCGACGTTGTACTCAACATCTGGCTTGTCTTCGATCCAATCGGATATCGCGTCCGCCTCATCCTGCGTCAACGTACCATCCTCCACCAACTTGGCGAGATAACTCTCCTGCCAGTCGTCCCGCATCTCATCCTTGGCCTGCGTGAAGGCATCTTCGACCGTTTCGGTCTCTAGGCCGAGTATCGAGGCCACACGCTCGGCGAAGGATTTGGAGCTTCCTGTCTCGTCAGTGTCCTGCGCCGCAATACCCGCGAACGCTCCCACCGCAGCAACGACCGCAACCGCGGTGCCGACGAAGAATATGCTTAATCTCTTTTTCATTGTTCCAGTTCCAGTTTCTAGTCGAGTTTCTCGACTTCTGAGTTCTGCGACGGACGACTCTTCTCGTCCGCCATGAGTTCATTTGTAGGATTCGATATTCAACATCATCCCAAGAAATCTTGAAGATCATGTCAAGATTGCATTCATCCGCTTCCTTCCCACTCCGAGCGGGAGGGCGCCACCGCCAACTGTAGGGGTAGGTTTCTAATCTGCCCCTACCTGCCATACCTAAGCCGGGCGCGGCTGCATATAGTCTTAACGTGAGAACTATCGACAGGGCCTCGCCGAAAGTAGGCACCTAGAAAATTCGAGGGCGTAAATGGCGGTTGAAATCGATCTTGGCGGCAAAAAGGGCGTCGTATTCGGCGTCGCCAACCAGCGCAGCATCGCATGGGCAATCTCGGAGCGCCTCATCGATGCTGGCGCCGAACTCGCATTCACGTATCTCAACGATCGTCTCTTGGGTCCCGTCACGAAAACGGTCTCGGCGCTCGATGACCCGCTATTGATCGAGTGCGACGCGACCGACGATGGCGACGTTCAGTCCGTCTACGATCAGGTAGGCGAAAAATGGGGGAGTGTCGATTTCGTCGTCCACTCCGTAGCGTACGCCGATCGCGCCGACCTCGGCGGAGACTTTTCATCTACCGGTCGCCAAGGCTTCCGCACCGCGCTCGAAACCAGTGCCTACACCCTCATGCCCGTCGTCTCGCTCGCCGTTCCGCTCATGACCAACGGCGGAGCAGCATTGACAATGACCTTCGACGCGTCGCAACGCGTCTACCCCGGCTACAACATCATGGGCACCGCCAAAGCCGCGCTCGAAAACGAAGTTCGCCAACTAGCCGCCGAGTTCGGAGACCGCAACGTCCGCGTAAACGCCATCTCCGCCGGCCCACTCCCGACTCTCGCCGCCCGATCCATCCCCGGCTTCCGCGACATGACCGGCGCCCACCGCGACCGCTCACCGCTCCAACGCAACATCACCCACCGCGAAGTAGGCGATACTGCGCTCTTTTTGTTGAGCGAGATGGCCAGCGGCATCACGGGCGCAGTGATACCGGTTGACGCGGGTTACGGCATTATCGCGCTCTAGAACTCGTCAAGGGCAGGCTTGCCAAGCCCATTCAACCCTCGAAAGGGGCTGTACGATCGTCCCCGCGACTCGTAATCAGACACGCAGCCATTGTCCAGACAAGGGTTCTCACGAATGAATATTCTCCGTCTTGTCAATTTCTGAAATGTCGTGTGGCAATAATTAAACAAGGACAAACGACTGCCGACGCTTCTGAATTGAACCGCCCAACAACATCGACCATGACTACGCGTGCGCACCACTGGGAAAAGACCATCCTCGTCATCGAAGACGACGAATCGGTATCTCAACTGGTGCGGTTATATCTCGCACACGAAGGATTCCGCGCAGTTGCCGCCAAAGATGGCACGACCGGTCTGCAACTTGCGCGTTCAGAAGAGCCGTCGCTCATACTGCTCGATCTCAATCTTCCCGGCATCGACGGCATTGAAATCTGCCGCTTGCTCAGAACCGAATCCGATGTGCCCATCATCATGGTTACGGCACGCGTCGATGAAGAGGAACGTCTAGACGGATTGAACATCGGCGCTGACGATTATGTGACCAAACCGTTCAGCCCCAGCGAACTGATGGCCCGAATCCGTGCCGTGATGCGACGAACTGTAAAGGTTGAAGACGAGGGGCATCGGCATAAAGGCGAGTTATCGGCCGGTCAGTACCGAATCGACTTGGAAGCGCGCACGGTCTACGTATCAGATGCCGAGCTAACACTCACTCCCACAGAGTATCGGTTGTTGGTCTACTTCATGAACGCTCATCGTCGTACCGTCAGCAGAGATCAAATCATTGAATACGCTATCGGATATGAATTCGATGGGTTTGATCGCACTGTTGACACTCACATATCGAACCTGCGGCGAAAACTCGAAAAAGCGACAAAGGGCGAACGGCATCTAAAGACCATCTACGGCGTGGGGTACCGCCTTGAAGCTACCTGAATGGACTCATTCGATCCAGTTCCGATTGGTACTGGGATTCGCGGCCCTGCTCGCAACCTGCCTATTCGCAGTTAGCGTATGGGCAACCTACAGTACACGAATCGCGATCAGGGAATATGGCCAAAACGTCGAGAGATTTGAGGAAGAGAAAGCTCGCAAGCTCCTCCAAGAGATCTTCGTCTACAACGCAGACCTCGCTCAACTTCAGAACTCGGTTCAACAGATAGGCCGATTCATGGAGCTGCGAGTCGCGGTCGTGGATCCACAAGGCTTTGTGGTCGCTGATTCCCACGAGTTCCCAACCAATTTCGAAGGCAAGTATCAGAAACAAGACGAGCGATTCGACAAGAAATTTGCACTGCGGACGATGCCAATCACTCTTGGGAATGAATTTACCGGCAAAGTCATTTTCTCCGAGCAGGGACGCAAAAATCGATTTCCTTTGAGGTTTCGGTTAGGTGCTGAAGACCAGCCCCTTCCGTATCCAAAGGACGAATCACAACCCATAAAACTCCCTGAGTCCAATTCCGTAGTTCTCGACAAATCAAAATTGTTTGCAGAAACCCTCGCAGTCCAAGACCATTTCGAAGCGCGCTCCGACGACGCGGCCGACGCGGTTGTGTTGATCAGCGATGCGGTCGACGAACTATCGGTAGAGCCGCAACTGAGCGCTTTGCAGAACGAGTTCCAGAAGTCGCTTCTCATCAGCGGCATCGCCGCTGGCATCGCCGGCATCCTTATCATCGCTTTCTTCACGCGCCGCGCATTCGCCCCCATGCAAGACCTCACCGTAGCGGCCGGACGACTCGGAAGGGGCGAATTGGACCAGCGCGTACAAACCAGCCATCGCGGAGAGATCGGACAGCTGGCAACGACCTTCAACGCCATGGCATATGAACTCGAATCGGCCGAGACTCGCCGAAGACGACTGACCGCCGACATCGCTCACGAACTGCGCACCCCGCTGACGAATATAAGAGGGTACCTAGAAGCCATCAAAGACGGCGTTGTAGAGCCCGAAGACCAGACTATCGAAACACTCCATCAGGAGACGCTGCATCTTTCAAGGCTCGTAGAAGACGTACGAATATTGGCTGTCGCCGACGCAGGCGCCTTGAAACTCAATATGCACGCCGATCGCGTAGAGACCGTAGTTCAGAATGTTGTCCGGGCCTTCAAACCACGAGCCATCGAGTCCGGCGTGCAGATCGTCTGTGAGATCCCCGAAGTCGTGCCGCTCGTGGACATCGACCGCACACGAATGACGCAAGTGGTACACAACCTCGTCGAAAACGCCATAGCGCACTCGCCGCCCGGCGCCGAGGTTGGAGTCCGTATCTGTGTCACCGACGATGCGAATCACGTACGAATCAGCATCACCGATCAGGGCGACGGGATACCGGACGACGAGATCGACCGCATCTTCGACCAGTTCTACCGCGTCGATGTTTCCCGCGCCCGTTCAACCGGCGGCGCTGGACTCGGCCTTACCATCGCCAAGCGACTAGTCGAAGCTCACGACGGCCACATCAATGCGGACAGCGCTCCCAACCAAGGTTCCACATTCACCATCACGCTGCCAACATCCCAAACCCACGCCGATTAAGGCGTTGCAAGCCAAGGCCCCTAAATTCGATACGGGCGCATTCTTGCGAAGTGGGCTCCCGGATAACCGAGTTTGTGGCAGTTTAGTGCCGGCTGTAGGGCACACCTTCCAACAACCCAGCGTCGTACATCTCGTTCCACTCGTTGAGGAAAGTCGTGTTCCATTCGTCGGTGAATTTGGCTTGGAGCATCTCCTCGAAGATGGGCCAGAACACGATGATGCCGTCAGCGCCGTCGCGCAACGCGGCCTCTGCGGTGTCCTTGGAACGCACCAGCGCGGCGGTGATGTAAGGACGTTGCGCCCAATCTGCGAAGATGTCACGGAGATCACGTACTAACGCCGTTGGATCTCCCGAAACATCGCGATAAGGTTCGCAGAAGGGCAGTACGTGGTCGACGCCGGCTTGGGCGACGGCTACTGCTTGGTTGACGGTGAAGACGGTGGTGCAGAACGTTTCGACGCCAGCCTTCTTCAACTCGGCGAACGCACCAAGAGCATTGACGGTGCAAGGTATCTTCAGGATCACCTGATCGGACATCTTGGTGAAGACTTCGCCGACGTCGAGCAACTCCTGGGTCGAGTGACCGTCGATCTCAACCGCAACCTTCTTGTCGGTGATATCGAGGTAGCGTTGGATGACATCCGTCATCTGACCGTATTTCTTCACCATGTCGTTCAGCACGACGGTGTTGGTCACGATACCTGCGGCGCCACGGCTCATCCACGGTTTCAGATCCTCTGGGTCCCCCGCCAACCAGACGGCAGGACTTGCCGCCGATGCTCGGTTCATCTCCGCAGCTCCCATGGGCATGAATGCCGAATCCGCTGCGCCGTTCGTCGAAATTGCTGTTTGCTGCATGTCGTATCTCCAGAGGATTAGGGGTGTATCGTATCAATGTTCCGAACGCATGATTGAAGTTTAATTGCAAATTTCCAAGTCAGCGCCACGTCGTAAACTTCGACACATTCCAAAAACAACTGGCCGGGAGATGCCATGAGCACCGACGCAACACACGCCCGAAAACTGTACGACGCCTCGGTCGTGATCGACGCGCTCAACGTTAGCAACTGGGACAGCGACGCAGTCTACGAAAGCCTCAACGCTGGTGGCGTAGCAGCTATCAACGCGACCCAAGCCACCTGGGAAGGCTACGAAGAGACGCTCGACCTCATCGCAAAGTGGTACGTGCGGTTGCGCGAGAGGTCCGACCAGATCCTGCTGGTCGAAACCGTCGATGACATCCATCGGGCGAAGCGTGAAGGTAAGACCGGCATCATCTTCGGTTGGCAGAACACGTCGCCCATTGAAAATGATCTCGACCGATTGGCACTGTTCCATAAACTGGGCGTTCGCATCATGCAGGTCACCTATCACGAACGCAATTTGCTTGGTGACGGGTGCATGGAGAGGCAGAACGGTGGTCTCACCAACTTTGGGATCGACGCCGTCCTCGAGATGAACCGTCTCGGCATCCTTCTCGATCTTTCGCACGTCGGCATCGCGACGACTCAAGAGAGCATCGAGGTTTCCGAGAAGCCAGTCGCCATCACGCACGCCAACGCCAAGTCATACTTCGACCATCGTCGCAACAAGACCGACCAAGCCATCAAAACAATGGCCGACAAAGGCGGGGTCATCGGAGCAACGTGCATACAAGGTTTCCTTCGCAACACCTACTCCTCCACGCTAGACGATTATCTTAACGCCATCGACCACTTGGTCGACATGGTGGGAGTCGATCACGTGGGCATCGGAACGGACCACACCCAAGATCAACCCGAAGAGTTCTGGAAATACATCGGCGGTCAACAGGGCACAAAATACCCGTCAAGCTTCACGGGACATAGCGGCATGCCGTTGGCTTGGGAGGATCAGTACCCGGTGGGCCTGAAGACGCCAGACCAGTTGCCCGTATTGTCCGAGTCACTCCTAAACCGAGGTTACTCCGACGACGACGCGATCAAGATCCTAGGAGGGAATTGGCTGCGGCTGTTTGGCGAGGTTTGGGAGGGATGATGTGCCGATGGACTACTCGGGCAGCACGTAGTGGGCGCCACGCCCCTTTCCTCTGACCTCGATCAACCCTTCTTCGCGCATTGCGCGCAATAAGGCGACTGCTGCGTTGCGCTGATAACCAGTAATAGTACGAACATCCGCGTTAGTGATTGAACCCCTGTCGGACATTGTCTGCAGAACCAGCTTGCTCGCCAATTCTGCCCCCAAGTCATGATCGACTAATGGTGTTTCAATCCGGTCCCAATCGGAGAACTGAGAACCCAAACGATACGATGCTCCTTGGCCTCTACCTCGAACTTGCAAGAAACCACGGGCATTCAAACTAGCGAGCCGAACTGCTGCGTCGGTTTCTGCTATCCCTAATACGTCTGTAGCTGACCGACGATTCAACTCCTCGCGCGTCATCAAGTTGCGCATGATCATCAAATCGTCTAACTCAAGTCGTCCGCCGCTCAACTCAATATCGGCAACGAATCTCGCAAATCCAATGTGGGTTCCGGTCGGGATCGTCAATCTAACCGTCCCAACATCCGATTCGTACATTGGAAAATCCTTGCCGCCCCGAAGTGTGTCTTCAAATATCCGATCGACGCCAAGTCCCGCACGGTTCACTAGCCCCATCGCCTGCAGAGCGTCCGCCAAAAGATGGTTACGTCGCACTGGTCGATGACGTAGCACATTTTCGGGCGAGACATCGCCAATGAATCCCCCGGGGCTGGTAATTTCGACATGGTCGGGTCGCAGGAACACCTGTATTGAACCGCTCAGAAAATAGTCTCGATGCACTAACGCGTTTAACACCGCTTCTCTGATGACCACCCAGTTCATGTCCGGGATTTCGAAGTGATGGAACCCCGCTACTTCAATCGTCGTGAGGCGAACGTTTGAATCGACTACTTGTCGAACTTCATCAATCGTTTTAAGTAGAGGTTCGCGGATATCTTTGCGGAAATCGTACTGAGTCGGTTCCCGAAACCTGGCTATCGTCAACTCATGCTGTGGAACGTATCGAGCCACGGCCGACTTGTGACCCAGCAAAAGAATTGCGGCTATGTTGACTCTCTGACCTTCGGCCAACCCGAGCGCTTCCAGCAATTCAGCGTCCCTTAGACCATTTAACTCCGGACGGACATCTTCAATTCGAATGATCTCTCGCATTCGATTGATCTCTTTGGGATCAATGACTTCTAGATCGCATCCAGGGACGATTTGAACGGTGCTGTCTGTTACTCGGCGACTGGCGAGAATTTGTGCGAGGTTTGATCCGGTCAACCGTTTCGATTCTTTACCGACCCGTATCCTCGCGACACCGTCCGTGGTTGTGTGTAAATGATCACTACTCGGTACTCTGACGATTAGTATCCTCCCCTCAGGTTCGTGCAACTCTTCGATGTCGACGGTGATGTGAGGGTCTGTGCCGTCGTAGATGTCGCGCTGTATATCTCTAGGGTCGAGCCGGGCGACGTCGACGATCGCGTCTGCTCGCGTACGCTTTCCATCGGCGATCCCCAGAACCAACGTGCCGCCTTCTGCATTGGCGAATGCCACTGCTGCCTCTCGAATCGCTCGTGACTGTGCGCGCACTTTAGCGCCGCGCGCGTCTGCTGACTTGAACTCAAGATGCTGGGACTCGAGGTCATCGGCCGATTCGCCATCGAGTCGCTCAAGCAACTCGCGGAGTTCTTTTGAAGTCAAGGTTGTCATCTGGGCTCGTTCAGAAATGATTCATCATTCATTCTTTTGATTCTATGAATCATTTCTGAGGTTTCCAACGAAAAATGATTCATCATTCATTCTTTTGATTCCAAGAATCGTTTTTCGATTCATCACGTCGTCTTCTTCCTAAACCCAACAAAAAGAGACGCCCCAGACGTGGTCCGGGGCGTCTGACGATTCTTTTGCTATCGACTATGCGTCGTAGCTAAGGAAGAACTCGTAGGGGTGCGGTCGCAGGCGAACTGCGTCGACTTCGGTTTCGCGTTTGAAGTCGATGTAGGCTTCGAGCAGCTCCGAGGTGAAGACTCCGCCCTTGAGCAGGAACTCGTGGTCGGCTTCCAATGCGTCGAGCGCGTCTGCCAAGCTTCCCGGAACCTGGTTGAGGGTCGATGGGTCGACCTCGTAAAGGTCCTCCTGCATCGGCTCTCCTGGATCCGCTCCGGTTTCGATACCGTCGAGACCAGCCATGAGCATCGCCGAGAAGGCGAGGTACGGGTTGCAGGTCGGGTCCGGAGGTCGGAACTCGACGCGCTTGGCTTTCGGGGAGTTCGAGTACATGGGAATGCGCGCCGCTGCCGAGCGGTTGCGTGCCGACAGAGCTAGGATCGTCGGTGCCTCGAAACCGGGGACTAGGCGCTTGTACGAATTGCTGCTTGGTGCTACCAACGCCATCAACGCCGGGCCGTGTTGCAGAAGGCCGCCGATGTAGGCCATCGCCGTCTCGCTCAACCCGACGTATCCATCGCCGGCGAACACGGGAACGTCGCCTTTCCAGATCGACTGGTGCACGTGCATGCCGGTTCCGTTGTCTTCGAACAGCGGCTTGGGCATGAACGTGGCCGTCTTGCCGTATTTTGCGGCGGTATTCTTCAGGCAGTACTTGTAGGCCATCACAAAGTCGGCGGCTTGTTTCAGAGGCGAAGCCTTCCAGTTAATCTCGCCTTGGCCAGCGGTCGCAACCTCGTGGTGATGTTTTTCGATCTCGATGCCGAATGCGGCCATGGCCTCGCAGGCGTCGTGCCGGATCAGGGTTTGGGTGTCCGACGGCGGAGCGGGGAAGTAACCGCCCTTGTGGCGGAGCTTGTGACCGAGGTTAGGACCTTCGCCCGACAAGTCCGTGGAGTTGCCGGTGTTCCAGATCGCCTCTTCAGAGTCGACTTCGTAGTGTGCCGAGTTTGACGCGCCACCGTAGGAGACGCTGTCGAAGATGAAGAATTCAGCCTCGGGTCCCCAAACCGATGAGTCGCCATATCCGGTGGACTTCAAATACGCTTCGGCTTTCGCCGCAACGTGACGAGGGCTGCGGTCGTATGACGCACCCGTTATCGGGTCGCGAATATCGGCGACGATTGAAAGTGTGTTCGGGATGAACGGGTCGACCACGGCAGTTGAAGGGTCGGGAACCAGCAGCATGTCGGATTCGTCGATGGTCTGGAATCCTCGGATGCTTGAGCCGTCGAATCCGGTGCCTTCGGCGAACAGGTCTTCAGTGACCTCGTGCTTCGGGAAGGAAACGTGTTGCCAAGTGCCCGGGACGTCGGTGAAACGCAGGTCTAACCATTTCGCGCCCGATTCCTCCATCATCTTGATCACATCATTGGCGTTTGCCATCGTTTTCGTCTCTCCTGAACCTGATCGAATCGCAATGGCGCGATTATGCGCCAATTGAATTCAAGGTAAAAAATATATGTTTCATATTTGTTTCACCGTCCGCCTTCGACATGGGCGAAGGGATGCCGATGTGAATCGATTAACATTTGGCGAGTGCGGTCGCCGACCTGCACTCCTAGTAACAAATTCACTCCAACCGCCGCGAATTGAACCAACAACACCTACAAGCCGTCAGGATGGGCGCTGCCGCAGTCGACGATTGGCGAGCAGAGAATCCGGCTGAACGCCTCGACCTTTCCGGCGCGGATTTGGCTGGAATGAACTTTGCGGGTTGGAATTTGGCTAGAGTGATCCTGGACAACGCTGATCTTACCGGAGCGTGTTTGCGAGGCGCCGACCTTTCAGAGGGTTGGGCGCGGCGGACTAAGTTTGTTGAGGCGGATCTGAGTAATGCCGCGTTGTTCCGTACCAGTTTGGCTGGAGCGGATCTGCGGGACGCTAACTTCAGCGACACGAACATGTACCGTTGCATCATGAGAGACGCGCTGATGAACGACGGCACGTGCTTTGAAGGTGCATGGACCGCGAAGGTGATTTGGCCTGATACCAATAGATGATTAGAGCAGTTTTCAAACTTGCAGGAGGAGCGAACAAGTGCAGACAGTTGATTTTGGAAAGACGGGCTACACGGTATCTAGGTTGGGCGCCGGATTGGCGGAGATCGGATCGGAGTTAGATTTCGACGACGTTGAGCAAGCGGGAAACGTCTTAAACAACGCGCTCGACTTGGGCATCAATTTCCTCGATACCGCGGCCTGCTACGGCATCTCGGAAGAGTTGATTGGTCGTACCGTTGCCAATCGGAGGGACGAATACGTCCTCGTAACCAAGGCAGGTCACGCTCGCGGCGATGGATTGAATGGCAGCGATTGGACTTACGAGACCGTACGCGCTTCGATCGATCGAAGCCTGCGCCGTCTGAATACGGACTATGTTGATCTTGTACAGCTCCACTCCTGTGGCATTCCGGACCTCGAAAATGGCGATATCATCCGGGCGCTCGAGGACGCACGGGACGCGGGCAAGACGCGGATGATCGGCTACTCGGGTGACAATGAAGCCGCGCATTGGGCGGTCGATTCCGGAATCTTCGCCACGTTGCAGACTAGCTTCAACGTGGTAGAACAGCGCGCCTACTCGTCGGGGTTGCTTGAAAAGTGTGCCGAAAAGGGCATTGGTGTGATCGTGAAGCGCCCCATCGCCGGTGCGACATGGGGCATGGCGAGGTCTGGGATGGACAGTTCCCGCCGCGGTTATGACAACACCTACTTGCAACGCTGCCGTGACGTCCAAGCGGCAGGCGACGTTCCCGGCGAACCCGACGCCCCGATCATCGCGGCGATGGGATTTACTCTGGCACACCCAGAGATCCACGTTGCGATTATCGGAACGAAGAGTCCTCGGCACATGGTATCGAACATCGAGACTCTCGACGATGCGCTAGCGATTGATGGTGCATTCGTGGACGTCCTGCATGATCGCTTCGCCGCACTCGACGACGAATGGCGACAGCTCACATGAAGATCGAACACATCGAGATTCATCCCCTAGTAGGCAAGCTCGATCAACCGTTCGGTTGGTCTCAGCGCTGGACGGACGAACGGGCAACCCAAGTCGTCCGGATCATCGCAGATAACGGCGCGTACGGTTGGGGCGAAACCGGTGTTGGGCCCGATGCGTTGGCAGGTGCAGCCGCTTCGCTGATCGGGCAAAACCCTGAGCGCATCGGTGCTATCTGGCAATCGATCATCAATCCGCGCTACCAAAGCGGCGGGTATGCTGGGCCAGCTTCCAACATCGCCAGTGCCATCGACATGGCACTGTACGACCTAGTCGGCCGCGCGCGCGGATTGCCCGTTTACCAGCTACTCGGTGGAAAAGTGCGCGACCGAATCTGCACCTACGCGACCGGCCTCTACTACGTGCCTTCCGATTTGGAAGACAAAACCTGGTCGGACTTTCTCGAGGAAGCACAGGGCTATGTTGATCAAGGTTTCACTGGGATGAAGATGAAGATCGGGGGACTGAAGCTGAAGGAAGACATTGACCGTGTTCACGCGTTGCGTCGTCAGGTCGGAGATGAAATCCGAATCATGGTCGACGCCAACGAGGCGTACGACCCGATGACCGCCATTCAGGCTGCGCATCGCATCGCCGACGCCGACGTGACGTGGTTCGAAGAGCCTTGCTCTTCAAGGGCGGACGAGGACAATCTCTTGGTCACGAGCCGCTCGCCGGTCCCCACTTCCGGCGGTGAATCGGCGAGCACTCGTCGCGAAGTTGCTCGGTTGCTCAAAAATCGCGTATTCGACATCATCCAACCCGAGATCGTAAACGTTGGCGGCATTTCGGAGTTGAAACTCTCGGCGTCCATGGCCGAGGCGTGCAATGTCCGGTTCGTGCCGCACTTCTGGAACACCGGCATTAGCTTCTCCGCCATTCTTCACACCCTTGCCACAGTCGCACAGTCACCTCCGGCACATCCCAAAGAGCCGTACGTCAATGAGCCGGTCACCGAATTCGACCAGACTCCGCACCCAGTGAGAGAATCGCTCACCGACCCGATCTTCAAGCAGACCGACAGCCACGTTGCGGTCCCGGACAAACCCGGTCTTGGAATCGAAATCGACGAAGATGCATTAAACCACTTCCGCCAAGGCGACGCGATCGTAGTTCAGTAGATCGCAACCAACGACATGAAAATCGAACGCATCGAACTCCATCAACTCGTCGGCAAGATCGACGCTCCTTACAAATCGTCAATGGCGTGGAAGACTTCGCGTGGTACGTTGGCGGTTCGCGTAGTCGCCGAAGACGGAACGTACGGTTGGGGCGAGACAGGTGTCGATGCCGCAGGATTTGCAGATGTTGCTCAAGGTGTAATCGGCATGAACCCTGAGAACTTCGGGAGCATCTGGCAATCGATCGTCAACACGCGATATCAAGGAGGCGGTTACGCGGGCATCGCGTCCAATGTCGCCAGCGCAGTTGACATGGCACTGTACGACTTGGTAGGCAAAGCACGCGGCCTCCCGGTCTACGAGCTGCTCGGCGGCAAAATCCGAGACAAGATTTGCACCTACGCCACGGGCCTCTTCTACACAGAGAACGATGTCAACGATCCTACGTGGCGCGACCTGCTCGATGAGGCGCAAGCACATGCCGAAGCGGGTTTTACCGGAATGAAGATGAAGATCGGCGGTCTCACCCTCGACGAAGATGTCGATCGTGTTCACGCCCTCCGTCGTCAGGTTGGTGACAACATCCGCATTATGGTCGACGCTAACGAGGCGTATGATCCTGCCACCGCGATAACGATGTCGCGCCGCATCGCCGACGCCAACGTTACTTGGTTCGAAGAACCCACCTCGTCCCGCGCTTTGGATGACAATCTGCTCATCACCACCAAATCACCTGTTCCAACAGCCGGCGGCGAATCGGCGAGCACGCGTCGCGATGTCGCTCGTCTGCTGAGGGGCCGGATATTCGACATGATCCAACCTGAGATAGTCAATGTTGGTGGAATATCCGAACTGAAACTTTGCGCGGCTATGGCAGAGGCATTCAACGTGCAGTTCATTCCCCACTTCTTCAACACTCACATCAGCCTCGCCGCAATACTTCACGTCCTAGCGACGATCTCGCAAGCACCGCCCGCGCATCCGAAGGAACCCTTCGTCAACGAACCCGTGACGGAGTTCGACCAGACGATTCATCCGGTTAGAGCGGCTCTCACCGAACCCTTCTTTACTCAAACCGATGGGTACATCACCATTCCAGACGCGCCGGGTTTGGGCATCGAGGTTAATGAAGACGCGTTGGATCACTTCCGGGTTAGGGATGTGGTTATCGTCGATTGACGAAAAATCGTCCCGTCCCCGGCGCGCGGAAGAGGGCCAGAGTGAGGGTGTCGACGCGTTAGCATTGACTTCATGACCCTCGAAACCGCTGCACCAGCACAGGCAAAGCCCATCATCCTCGACCTCTCGCGTTCCGAACTTGAACGTGAAGTCGTCGATGCTATGGGTCAGTCGCGCTTCAGGGCGAAACAGATATGGCAGGCGCTTCATCGCGAGTGCATCCTCGATTTCGAGCAGATTACGACGCTACCGAAAGCATTGCGCGCTCAACTGGCGGAACGCTACATCGCCGATCCGATTGAGAAGGTCTATCACCTTACCTCTGCCGACGGTTCGACCGACAAGGCATTGTTTCGCCTACTTGAGGAGGGTAAATGAATATGCGAACAACCGGTATTTGGCTGATTGTGTCATTGATCGTTGCCGTCTCGATCGCTTGCTCGAATGAAACGGTACAGGTCGAGGTAACACGTGCGGTGGAAGTGCCGGTCGAGGTAACACGTGCGGTGGAAGTGCCGGTCGAGGTAACTCGTGAGGTGGAAGTGCCGGTCGAGGTAACACGTGCGGTGGAAGTGCCGGTCGAGGTAACTCGTGAGGTGGAAGTGCCGGTCGAGGTAACTCGTGAGGTGGAAGTGCCGGTCGAGGTAACACGTGCGGTGGAAGTGCCGGTCGAGGTAACGCGTGCGGTGGAAGTGCCGGTCGAGGTAACACGTGCGGTGGAAGTGCCGGTCGAGGTAACGCGTGCGGTGGAAGTGCCGGTCGAGGTAACGCGTGCGGTGGAAGTGCCGGTCGAGGTAACTCGTGAGGTGGAAGTGCCGGTCGAGGTAACGCGTGAGGTGGAAGCATTGATTGAAGTAACTCGCGTGGTAGAAGTGCCGGTCGAGGTAACTCGTGTCGTAGAAGTGCCTGTAGAGGATGGCGATAAAGGTCTGCCGCAAGTGACAATTGACAACGCAGAAGAGTTCATACTTGCTTGGTATGGCGAAATAAGTTCCGAAGCACTTTCATTTCTTTCGTGTCAGCACCTACATGCTCAAACCGTATTTGTTGCCAATGAGGTATTGAGCCCTAGTAGCAACGACGACAGTAGCAACGACGACGCTAGCAATGCAGCAATGATAGGAGCGATTTTGGGCTTGAACAATTCGAATCGGGCTGTAGCGAGTATGTGGCGTGATTTGCAAAATGGTAGTGAGAATGCTTCGGAGGAAATTTACCGCTTTTGCAGAGAAACCTATGGAATCGTCAGCACCGTAACGGGTCCAGATGGAAGAAGGTACCAAATAGGGATCGGCTCTGTTGATGAATCTACCGGACAAGGAGCAGACACTGCCGTTGAGCGAAGCACCGTGGGGGTCCGCGACTTCACGTTTCAGTGCTATGACATTACTACATGGTACGGGCAGGTGGGGCTACTTGGACATGACTATGCGATGACTTTTTTGCAAACTAGTATGGCCGTGCACTCGAAGATCTATGATCTCTCTCCTTCAGAAGTAAAAGACGCTTGGGAGTATTGCGAAGCGACCGCCGGTTAGAGAGAGGTAGCCAAATGACGAAATGGCAATTGAATGTATTGCGTAACTACCGATTAGCATTGACTTCATGGCCCTCGAAACCGCGGCACCAGCACAGGCAAAGCCCATCATCCTCGACCTCTCGCGTTCCGAACTTGAGCGGGAAGTCGTCGATGCTATGGGTCAGTCGCGCTTTCGGGCAAAACAGATATGGCAGGCGCTTCATCGCGAGTGCATCCTCGATTTCGAACACATTACGACGCTACCGAAAGCATTGCGCGCTCAACTAGCGGAACGCTATATCGCCGATCCGATTGAAAAGGTCTATCACCTAACCTCTGCCGACAGATCGACCGACAAGGCATTGTTTCGCCTGCCAGATGGCGAATTAGTGGAGACAGTGTTGATGCGTTACGTGGCCGATAACCATCGCAAGGCGCGCAAGACTGTCTGTGTTTCCACCCAAGCTGGTTGCGCATTGGGTTGCACATTTTGCGCCACCGGTCAGCAAGGTTTCCGTCGGCAACTCACCACGGGCGAGATCGTCGCCCAAATCATCTTCATGCAACGCATCGCCCTTGCCGAAGACCGCGCCGAAGTTGAAACTGGCGAGCGTGACCTCGGCAGCCTCCAGGGTGTAACCAACGTTGTGTTCATGGGCATGGGCGAGCCATTGGCAAACTACGACAACACCATGTCGGCGATCCGATCGATCAACGATGCGAACGGGTTAGCTATAGGCGCTCGGCACATCACTCTTTCGACGGTGGGTCTCGTTCCCCAGATATTGGAACTGGCTGGCGAAAATATCCAGATTAATCTGGCGGTATCGCTTCACGCCCCCGATGATGAAACCCGGTCGGAGACGATGCCCATCAACCGCCGCTATCCGATAGCGACTCTCTTGTCCGCCTGTCGACGTTACGTCGAGTTGACGGACCGACGCATCTTCTTCGAGTACGTTTTATTGCAAGGACAAAACGACACCACCGCGCACGCCCGCAAGCTAGGGGAGCAGTTGTCCGGCATGCTATGCCACGTCAATCTCATACCCGTGAATCCGACCGCAGATGGCCCGTATCAACGCACCGGCCGCGACCAAGCCGATCGCTTCCAAAACGTTCTCCGGCGTTACGGAGTGCCATCCACTGTCCGAATCGAAAAAGGCATCGACATCGATGCGGGATGCGGACAGTTGAGGGCTCGCGCCGTTGATACCGAGGCGCTGGGCAGCTCATAGACCCGATCTAACGCCCAGCGGTCGAGATAATTGACGCAACATCCGCTTGCGGATCGCATAACTCATTCCGACTATCGCGACCGCTGTGCCCAATAGCATCAGGGCGACAATCACGTCGATCGGTAGTAGACCGCCGCCAGTGTCCGGTAGTGCGGCGCCATTAGATTGAGCTTCATCGACTATCGGGGACGCGCTTGGCGCACCGAGTTTGGCTGCCGCGATGTTAGCGGGCAACACACTCAGGTTGCCGCAAACCTGTGTTGAACCATCGGGCGTTATCCGCACGCGACTCGTTAAAATCGTAAAGCTCTCTTCGCCAGATTTCATTGCCACGATTGAGACGTCGTCGACATTGCTTCGAAGTTGGCGCGGCAGTGGGATGCACACCTGGGCGGGTCGATTAAGAAGGTAATCGGCAATCGGCTCCTCGCCGCCATCGACTACACCGATGTTGTACCAGTCACCAGCGATCGTGTAACGATGATGCGTTACTCCAGCGTTCGACGCCGACCCGCCCTTCTGCATATTGACGCCGATGAACTCACCGTTCTGAACCGCGCCGGCCGGCGCGGCGAGGTTAAAGCCGTCGCCGATGAATTGGCCACCGTGGACCGGGGTGAGGACTTCGTAGGCAGTTCCATCGTCGCCTGTAAGTATCGAAGGAACCACGCCTGGCGGGTTGACGGGTTCTACCGGGACGATATCGACACGGGCCCTCCGGTTTACATTCAACTTGAAATGTGCGGTGCATTGATCGAAGTCGCCGTAGCACTGCTCCGAACCCACGCGGGCGATTATCGTGTAGTTCCCCGGCGATTCTGGCGCGGTGTATTCGACTTGCCGACCGGTCCCGGTGAAGGTACCCCCAACATGTTCGTCGTCCCAAATGATGAATACCGAATCGGCCAGTTTGTTATCGAGTAGATCCTGTCTGCCGTAGACATCAACCTCGAGTCTGACGGTACGGCCGGGGTTAATGGCGACATCCCGAATAGAAGGTTCGAGACGCAACACCCTTGCGACGCTCTTCGGGATGGCGTAGTTGGAGCGCTCGCAGCCACCAAACGCAGACGTGTGAATGTGACTGTTCGGTAAAACTGCCGCGAACTCCTCGTAATCTGGTCGCTGTTCGAATGGGTTGCCGCCAAAAAACAGTGTTTCGAGGTGATTCGATACTGGCCGGAACCAATCTGGTTTGATCGTCGAAAGTTCGTTGCACGACAGATCGATGACGTTCACGAACTCCCAGTTCCTCAACCATCCCGAACCGAATTGATCGAGGTAATTCCGGGATAGATCCAAAGTGACTCCAGAGTGAATTCCGGGTTCGTCAAGCTCTGCGATGACTTCCTCCGGGATGCCTTCGTGTGTTCGCTCGATGTATGGAACGATCGCGCTGGCAGCTCGTGAATCGATTGCCGTGTTCGACAGGTCGATCAGATCCCAGTTCTCCCACAATCTGCCCCACGCGGGTCTCAGATCGTGAGCTAGATCGGGATGGTTCCAGTCCGCAAGATTGTTGTCAGCTAAAGTGAGTTCCACGATACGCGGATTTAGGTTTTGGACGATCACCAACGCCGTGTCGCCGTCGATTCGCGTCCCCGCGAGATGGAGTTCCGTCAGATTTGTCAATCGTCGGACAACGATGCCCAAGGCAGCACGTTGAGCGGGTTCGTTCAACGCGCTTAGATCGTTGTTTGACAGATCGAGGCTTTTGAGGGTGACGAGGTCTTGGCCACGCCGGACGTTGATGGCCTGCTCCGCCGTGATCCGAGTATTTGCCAACGACAACGTCTCCAACACCTTGTATGGCTCGATCAGGTCCAAGTCGGCTTGGGTTAGCGGAATATCGTCCAAGATTAGATGCCTGATGCCATCGTCCGGGCCGCAGCCATTTACGCCCGGTTGCGGAAGAGTGGTGAGGATGTTGTAGTTGACGCCATCAACCACCGCAGTTGGGATTTTCTTGAACCGCTGACCACTGATGTCAAACGTTGTAATTCCGCATGGCGGCGAAGCGACAAATTCAGACGGCAGATTGGCGAGGGAGTTGCCACTGAGATCCAGCACCTCCAACCTCTGCAGATCGCTGAAGACGCCATCTGGAAGCGAGGTGATTTTGTTGTTGCTCAGGACCAGTTTGGTCAGGTTAATCAGACCGGCGAACGCGCCGCGTTCGACCGTTCTGATATTGCCCACATCATCGAAATACAACCGTTGCAGCGTACTCAACCCATTAAAGTATCCCGCCCTGATCACGGTCATGCTTTTGTCCCACACATCGATGGTATATACGGCCGTCAGCTCGGCCAAGAATCCTGATGTCAATATCTCTTTTCCGCCTCGGTCAAGGCGCAACGTCAACAATTCGTGGTCTTCAGGAAAATCATCGAACACGCCCTCGCCCATCGTCGTGATCGCGCCTCCATCGATATACAGCACATCAAGGCTGTCCAACCCGGCGAAAACATCCGGTGCGAGTGTGCTGAGCAGGTCGCCCGAAATCGCGAGGCGTTCGAGTTTGCTGAGGCCCGAAAAAGTGTTGGCCGGCATGGTTTCGATGGAGTCCAAGACCAGGTAGATGACGGAGTAGCGGTCGTCTTCCCTGGCTTCATCGTCGATCGACTCGCCTACACCACTGAATGCTCCAGGATCCACCGTGGTTACGCCCGGCCCTTCGAAAATCAACCAAGTCGCGTTGCCCAAGCCGTTGAACATACCCGTTTGTAGCCTCGCGACCGCGTCGGCGCTGATGCGCACGAAATCCAAGTTGGTCAGGTTGGCGAATGCGTCCGTTGATATCGTCGCCATCGATTCGCTGGAGATGTGCATCCCGGTCAGTTTCGCGGGATCGCCCAAACCAGCGAATGTATCCGATTCGATCCTGACCAGTGCATCTGCATGGAGGTCGAGTACATCAAGGCTCGTCAAACCGTTGAATGCCCCTGGATCGATGGTCGTGATCGAATTGACTGAGAGACGCAACACCGTCAGCGTCGAGAGACTCGCAAATGTGTCGGCCGCGATAGTTGTCGCGGCATGGTCACCCACATAGAGGAACTCCAGTCCTGACAGGTCATCGAAAACCCTTGGTGGGAATGATAGTATCCCGTTGCCTCGCAGGCCGAGCCACTCCAATCTGGTGAGACCGTCGAGGTCTCCACCTTCCAAACCCCCAGCGAAGAAGTATATGTATAGGAATTCGATTCCGGCCAAATGAGTGCCGGTGACCTCATCGCATGAGACGTTATCCAGTTGCCTGAGGATCGCTGATCGAACCGAGGAGGATCGGTCACAAATCCCTGTTGCCTGAGCTTCAGTCGTTTCGGACCGGTCGGGTGATACGCTTGACCCGAAAACAACTAAGATCGATAGCACCGCTATCACAGAGAATTTGCTGATCAACGCGCGCGAATGCGTTTGCAATGGCACTGAGTCCTGTTTATCCCTATTCAGTCCACCGCCATCGAATGGCAATTGTGACGAATCAAAATGGACACGAAATCAATTGTAAATTTAAACTACGTCGCAACTTGAGGTGCGAATATGGCTTACTCCAGCATCGCGATGGTGACGCCGTTGCCGCCGGCGTTTCGAGGTGCAGGTTGGAACGATTCGACATGCGATTGGCGAGACAATATGTCGCGGATTGCTTGGCGCAAAGCGCCGGTGCCGTCGCCGTGGATGATGCGCACACTGGTCAATCCCTGCATAAATGCGCGATCGATGAACTGCGGAATCATCGATTCGACCATGTGGACACGGGAACCGCGCACGTCTAGGTCTCCGGCTGCGTCGGCAAGGTGAGCGATCCTTGGCGGTCCTGAGCTGTAAGACTGCGACCGGCCCGAAACCGGTGTGACTTCAGCGGATTTCACTAGGGTCATCATGTGAGGGCGCGCCTGAAAACGCACATTGCCGGACATGATCACCGCACGGTTGGCCCGGTCTAATTCGACGATCTCGCCGGTGACTCCAAGACTTTCGACCCGGACACTGTCGCCGACGGAGAACTTAGGTGCGCTATCTGGAGCCGACTTTTTCTTTTTGCCTTGAGGTCGGCGCTTGGTAGCACGAGAGTCAGTTTCCGCATTCTCCATCCAATCGTCGTCGCCGATTTCGCGCCCGATGTTTGTGGCCGACCGGAATGCCTCTTGCCAGCTCTGCCCGCGCTCGGATTCCCTCATCAACCGACGAAGTTGGCGTCGAACTCGCTGCGCTTCTTGCTTCAACTGATCACGGGTTTCCTCAATCGATTTTTCGCGTTCTTCTTCGGCGTTTTGCAGGAGGGCCGTCGCTTCGGCGCGCATCTTTTCTGCCTCAGACCGTTCGACGGCGACGTGCTCCTGGAGCACGCGGACCTGGTCTCGTTCACGTTGCAGTGATTTCAGCAGACTCTCGGTTTGAGAACGAAGAGGATCTAGCATCGTCTCGGCGTGGTCGAGGACGGGTTGCTCTAGACCGAGTCGTTTCGCGACCTGCATGGCGTAACTCTGCCCGGGCAGGTCCATGACGAGCCGGTAGTTCGGGAGCATCGTCTCGGGGTCAAGCTCAACCGAAGCGTTTGCAAGATGGTCATGCGTAGCGGCGAACTCCGCGACTTGGCGGTGGTGCGTGGTGACGCATATCCATACGCCATTGCCGACCAAACAACCGAGAATGGCGCGGGCGAGGGCGGAACCCTCTTCTGGGTCAGTCCCGGTCCCGAGTTCGTCGAGCAACACGAGCGAGTTGTCGGTCGCACGGTTGATGATTTTGATTACCCGTTCCATGTGCGATGAGAACGTAGACACCGACCGGTCGATGCTCTGCGCGTCGCCGATGTCGGCATAGATGCCGTCAAATACCGGTAGTACGGACCCTTCCCGCGCTGGTATCTGGATCCCGGACTGATGCATGAGCGCCATGAGTCCGAGCGTCTTGATGGCGACCGTTTTTCCGCCGGTATTTGGCCCGGTGATGACCAGACCGCGGCGCTTGGCGTCAAGGCGAACTGATATCGGCACGGCTTCATCACCGAGCAGTGGATGCCGCGCTTCGATCAACGAGAGACTCGTTTCGCCACCCGCCTCGGCATCAAGGCGGGTTGTTGGTCGGATACCGCCTATTTTTAACGACAAACGGCCCCTTGCGACGGCGGCATCGAGGTTTGCGGCGGCTTGCAATGAAACCATGGCATCCTCGCCGTGAACCGCGATAGCGCGTGAAAATTTTCGCAGAACGCGCTCTTCTTCCTTCTCTGCTTCGATTGCCGCCTGTCGCCACTCGTTCGTAGTGTTGACGACTTGAAAGGGCTCGATGAATACGGTCTGCCCGCTGGCCGAGACATCGTGGATGACGCCAGGCACCATTTGACGTTCGGACGACTTCACCTCGAGTACGAGACGATCACCGCGGGACGCGATCACGTTTGATTGCAGAGCCGCCCGATGATTGTCACGGGCAGTGAATCGTTCCATTGTCCGCATCGCGCGTTGATACGCGTTGCGCGACCGCTCGCGAAGTTGACCTAACCGCGGAGTGGCGCTGTCGAGAACGTCGCCCGAATCCGATAGCGCTTCGACGATTGGCGATCTAACCGACCTGAGGTCTCGGATGTGCGATGCCATTTCAACGAGTAGCGGCAATTCCTGGTCGAGCATCATCACCGTCGAACGGGCGATCCACATCGATTGGAAAATGCCGCAGAGCGTCAAGAGTTCGGACCCGTTGAGCATCCCTCCGAGCATCGCGCGACGGAGCGGATCACGCGGGTCACGCATGCCGGCCAATCCGATGTCTCCCTTGCTGTTCAAGAGATGGACGGCCTCTTCCGTTTCATCTTGAAGACGCGCGACGTCATCCGGATGCCGCATTGGTTGAGACTCGCGAACGACCTCGCGCGACATGTAGAACCGCGCCTCGGCGGCGAGCATGTCCCGCACGCGGTCGAATTCCAGCAACCTTTCGGCTTCCAAAAGCATGGGTTCCACTACGTTCTCAGGTTGGGACCGTGATGCTTCAGATTCAGTTGTTCTAACCGATAATGTCATGCAACCCCAATTCTAGACCCGACGTATTTCGAAGCATCGCGGTCGGACAGGTAATTTCACATTGGAACTCGCGTCTCAACAGGCGATATCGGACCGGCATGACAGCCTTGAGCGCATTCGCGCGGCCGGGGATGAGTTGATGTCGGTGTCGAATCTGCGCTACGAAGGCCGGTACGTGTCGGCGGGTGAATTCGGTCGCGTTCATGTCATGGAGTTTGGAGACGGACCGCCGGTGGTTTTGGTGCATGGTGCCGGTAGCGGGGGACCGGCTTGGCACCGTCAAATCGCGGCACTTTCACGCGATCATCGAGTGATAGTTCCGGACGTGCCAATGTTTGGGATGTCCGACTTGCCTGATCGTATCGACGCTCCGCGCGAGCAAATCGCGGATGTGATACTGGGCGTAATGGATGAACTAAACGTTGAGGCGAGCGACATCGCAGGACACTCGATGGGTGCTCTAGGTTCCTTGGGAGCGATGATGCGGGAGCCAACTCGGTTCAATCGCGCCGTCTTGTTGTCATCACCCGGTTTTGGCCGCGGACTGAATTGGCTCCTAAGGTTGGCCTCGCTATCTGCTTTGCGAAGGTTCGTGAGATACGACTCGAGGCGAGACCGGCATTTCTTCTTCGACCGCTTCGAGGCGCAGAAATCCGGGCCTTCGATCGAGCGCGACTTATGGAAAGAAATGCACTTTCAAGTCGGCAATCGCAACCTCGCGACCGAAATCTTTCATCAGGGCTTGCGCAGTTTTGCCAATTGGCGCGGTCAGCGCGACCTGCTCACTGCCGATGAGTTGAGCATCGTCACGGCGTCGACGCTACTGGTCTGGGGAGATTCAGATTTGATCATCCCGACGCGTCACAGCAGGCGCGCACTCGTAACAATCCCTGGAGTCCGGCTCGAGATCATCGAAAACTGCGGTCACATCGTCCAATTGGAGGCACCAGATCGGTTGACCGATCTGATGACAGATTGGTTACGCGTCAACTAAATCGGTCGCCAATAGAGAAACCGATTTCGATGGCCGCCGACTTCGGACCGCGCCCGACGCGAGCGCGTTTTACCTTGACCGATCCGTTGCGTGTCGCCACGGTCAAACCCGTTTCATCAATGTCTTGGATCGTACCGGGTTGGGTCGATATATTGGTCGACGAAACGATCGAACTGCCGAAGAACGCGACGCTCTCGCCACTCAGTGTGGACCATGCACCGGGTTGTGGGTCGCAACCACGTATCAGGTTGTGAACGGTTAATACCTGCTGCGTCCAATCGATCTCGCCATCACCTCTTCCGCACCAACCTTCGTACGTGGCGGCCGAATGGTCCTGCGCGATGCGCGGCGCAGCGCCATCGGCGACTAGGTCGATCGACTCTAGGATCGCTTCGATGCCCATTGGATACAAATGATTGAAATACAGTGACCCCACGGAGTCGGTAGGGCCAATGTCCACTCGTTTCTGCATCAGGATCGGCCCTGTATCAAGCCCTTCGTCAGGCCAGAAGATCGACAAGCCGGTTTGGGTTTCGCCTTGGATGATCGCCCAATTAATGGAGCTCGGTCCGCGATGCAGTGGTAGGAGCGAAGGATGGTATTGGATCGTGCCGCGGTTTGGCGCGTCGATGATCTCATTCGGAACGATGTCGGTCACATACGCCATCACGCATAGGTCGACATCGAGTGCGCGGAATGCATCGATGCACTCTTGGTCTCGCATGCGATCGAACTGCCAGACCGACAGACCCAACCCTTCAGCCGCCACGGCCAAAGGTTCTCTGCTCCGTGGCCTGTCAGGCGCGGCGAAAACCCCAACTATCTCATGTTCCGCTCGGTCCGCCAATTTCTCGAGAACCGATTTACCGAACGCAGATTGGCCGATCAGTGCGAGTTTCATGGTTCGACGCGTATCCTTGAATCTGAGTCAGCGGCAAAGTGGCACGCGGTGGCGCTCAATGTCTGAACCTACCACATCAACGGAATTCTTCGCGCGCGGATTGAAATCGGCGCAGCTTGGGCAGCCGGACGCGGCGGCGAGCGATTTTGAGGAAGCCGCGTGGCTCGACCCGGAGAACGCGACGATCCAGTTCAATCTCGGAACTGCGTATCTCAGCATGGGATTTTTCGAGCAAGCAGTAATAAGTCTCGATCGGGCGATAGATTTGGAGCCTGAAAACTCTGATGCATTGGGTAACCGTGCGGTTGCTAGAACCGCATTGGGGCAGGACGAACTAGCGGAAGCGGACATAACCAAGGCAATCGAACTCGGCGCGCCGCCTGACGGAATACATGCGGTTGTCGAATACGTGAAGCAGCGTCGAAGTCCGTCAGGATAGAATCAGGTTTTAATCCCACCCCAAATTCGTCAAAGACGAGAGAAGCGGAGATAAGCGATGTCTAAGACGCGTGTCGGCATCATCAACGTTACCGGATATGCCGGTTCCGAACTGGCGCGCATCCTGTACCGACATCCGGATGTGACGGTCGAGCAGGTAACCGGGCGAAGCGCGGCTGGTAAGCAGTTGAGCGAGGTCTACCCGCACCTTCTCGACGCCGACATGACGATCTCGCCAAATCTCGATTCGTCGGTTGATTTCGTGTTCTCGGCGCTACCCCATGCGGCGAGCGCCCAAGCGTTGAGCGGCTTCATCGAGGACGACGTCAGATGTGTTGACATCAGCGCCGACTTCAGATTGAAGGACGTAAACGTTTTCGAGACCTGGTACAAGACCGCGCACCCGTGTCCCCAGTACATCGAGAACGCCGTGTACGGAATGCCGGAACTACATCGTGAAGACGTCAAGCGCAGTCGATTGATCGCCAACCCCGGTTGCTACCCGACGGGCACGATCCTCGGCCTCGCACCGGCCTTCGCCTCTGACATAATCGAAACCGATGTCATCAGCGACTCGAAGTCGGGAGTTTCAGGCGCCGGCCGCAAAGGCGACATCGCGTATAACTTCAACGAGATCAACGACAACATGTCGGCGTATGGGCTGAACGGGCACCGGCATATGCCCGAGATGGCGCAGGAGCTGAGCGCGCTCTCGAGTCACGGCGAAGTCAAAGTGACCTTCGTACCGCATTTGGCACCAATGACACGCGGGATATTGGGCACACACTACGCGACCTTGAAACGCGAACTCTCCCACGATGAAGCGACCGAGATCTACCGCGATTTCTACGCCGGCGAGCCATTCGTGCGGGTCGTCGCGTCAGCACCGTCAACCAAGGAAACATGGGGCAGCAACCACGTCCTGATCAACGTCAACATAGACGCCCACAGCGGACGTCTGATCGTGGTAACCGCGCTCGACAACTTGGTAAAAGGCGCAGCCGGTGCCGGCGTCCAGAACATGAACCTCATGCTGGGGCTGCCGGAAGCGACGGGATTGGAAACGCTGGCGGTTTATCCGTAGTTCGGTCGCCGATCATCCACCCTTCCGCCATCTCACCAGCATGTGATGCCCGCCACGACGGCGCAATGCGTTGTTGATGACGGTGATGAGCTGGCGGTCGGTGATGATGTTGGATTTCTGTAGCAGCAACGCTTCCTCCTCTTTGGAGTGGAGGAAGGTCTGTGCGAGTTCGGTGATGTCGCGACGTAACTCGACTTCGAGGCCGTGCTTGGCAGCGATTTCGTCGGGGGTTTCAGCGCCCAATCTGAACAGGGCGCTTAACAGAAAGCGTCCACCTGGTTTGAGAACCCTGACGACCTCCTCAATGTCGTAGATGTCGGTCGAAACGACTAGATCGATAGAACTGTCTTCAAGCCCGGTGTTTTCTACTGGCGCCACGATGAAGTTGCAACGATCACCGACACCCTCGATGCGGGCGAGGTCGTTCGCCGTGGCGATCGCGTCCTGATCTATGTCGTTTCCGAAGACCGTGCAGTTAAAGAGCGACGCCAACCAGCGAGCGTTGCCGCCGACCGCGCAGGCGAGGTCGAGAATGACCGAATCTTGGTCTGGCTCGACACCGTGCAGACCGACCGTCAGAATGGTCTGATTGGCGCCAAGGTGCATGAACTCGCCGAACAGTAGGCTGTCGGCCGTCTCATTGTCGTCATACCAGCGTTGAAGTCGTTGGGTTTTGTTCATCATCTGATTTTGGTTCCGTTCGCTCAGTCTCTTGAATTCATTGGTTGGAAAGTAACGAATGAAGCTCTTGTAGGCATGAAATGCGCGGATGTTCGGCGAAGCCGAGATGAATGTCGTTGCGGTCAAGCAGGACCGGTTGGATGCCTGCGCCGACCGCGCCTTTGACGTCGGATTCGATCTGGTCCCCAACCATAATGGCGGCTCCGGGCGGAGTGTCACCAGCTCGCAGCAACGCTTCAACGAAGATCCGTCGATCCGGTTTTTCGACGCCCACCTCGCTGCTCGTGACCGCAAAGTCGATGCTATCTGATAGTCCTAGTTGTTCGGCGAGTTCCGAACCGGGGCTGACAACGTTTGAGACGATGCCGACGACGAAACCTTGGTTGCGCAAGTCTCGCAGATTGTCCAAAACATCGTCAAATAACACCAGTTCGTACTCTTGCTTGGCGACTTCTTGCCAAATCTTGTCGGCCAATTCAATGTCCACGTCGATTCCGCAACCCTGCAACACCATCTGCTCGAAGCGTGCGAAGAATTGATCTCGCTCGTCGTTCGTCATTAGGCGGATTGGGGCCTGCGCGTTCTGACGGGTCATGTACGCTTCGGCAACGGCGTATCCCGCATCGACACCCTGTTTGGTGACTTCGATGCCGAACATTCGCGCCGCTTTAGCGTGCAACACGTAGCGATCCGGGTACCACGTTGCCAGCGTGCCATAAACGTCGAAAAGTATCGTTTTGATGTTTCGTATCACGATGTTTCACCCACGGATTCCGCATTGATCAACTCTTTCGCAAACACCACCGCCGACACACGTCGAGCGCCGGCTCGCTTCAACGCCGCGGCACAATTCATCAAGGTGTTGCCGGTGGTGCATACATCGTCAATAAGTAATACGTGCGCGTCGTCGAAATCGTAGTTCGCGACGAACGCATTTTTGAGTGAAAATGCGCGTTCTTGACGCGTCAATTCGACCTGCGACGGCGTCGGTCGAGTCTTGGTCAGAGCATCTTCTATGTATCGCAGCTGTAGGTTGTCCGCGACATTCTGGGCGAGCAGAGCCGCTTGATTGTAACCACGCTCGCGCAATCGGTCGGCGTGCATCGGAGTCGGCGCGACGCAATCAAGCTTGGCACGGCGAGCAAACGATGCCTGTGACATTGGTTGCGCCATGGTTGGCGCGATGGCGGTGATGTGACGATATTTCAACGCATGCACAGCGCTTCGCACTGGCCCACCATATCGGTAAATCGGGACCAATCTGTCAAGAGGCGGCGGCAGAGTCGCGCAGTCACCGCAAAGCCTGACATGTTCGGCAGTGTGTTCAGCGCATTTCATGCAGGAATTAATCGGCAACTTTGGCGCGTTTGCCAAGCACGAAGCGCACAGAAACGATCCTTCGGATCCACAGTCCACGCAAACGATCGGCATGACGAAATCGACCGTGGCCTTTAAGGCACGCGAAACGTTCTTTATTATCGGCGTGTTCATTTTCAGTGGGATCGAACTTGGCTCAGCCTCTGTATTCGTAAATCTTCACGGGCCCCTGCTCAAATACTGGATGGAGGTTCAGTTCCGGCATGTCATCGAACTTCATGATTCCGCTTTGGGGATAGGCACCGCGTTCCAGTTCGCCAACGTAAACGTAACGGACGTCGAATTCGTCGAGGAATTCACGAGCCATTTCGACATCGCGCGTCGTGTAGAAATTGTTGACCGCGTCGCGTCGACGTTGCACCTCCCAGCGATAGTCGTGCCGCTGTTGCGTTTGGTGCCAATCCCAACCTAATACCGTGGGGAGGCCGGTATAAATAGACACGCGGTTAGCCCACGTGTATAGATCCCATTGCGCTTCCACAACAACGGGCGAACCGTCGACGTTTTGCCGGAGCCATTCGATGCCGGGAAGGTCCGAAGCGAATTCGATTTCGATACCTCTGGTGTTATAGACACCACTGTCCATATACGCCTCGCCGTCGACACCGGGACCGATGTCGTCAAATCGGTCGTCGAGCCTAACATCGGTTGCCATCACGGGGTAGATCAATATTCCAACCGCCAACAGGCCGAAGGTCGAGAGCCAAGCGACTTTCAGACCTGACATTTGCTTCGTCACGAATGCCCCCATGTCCCACAGTCGCCAAACCGCGAATGTCGCCGCAATCGCCAGCAGCCACCAAGCTTGGATGTAGAACTTGAAAATGGTGTTCTGTCGCCCGATGTCGTTCTTAACGGTTATTAGATCGACTCCAGCGGCGATGAATAGCGACATGAGGACCAGGGCAACGGTGATGATGATGTAACGCTGTTCAGCGTGCCTTCGAAGGTAGGTCAACAATCCCGTCAGCGCGAGTATCGCTGCACCGGTAAGCGTAGCCACGACGGTGATGAAGTTCGGATACGCAACGACGACCGCAAGCCACACCACCAAGAACGCGATCGTCATCACTGACGGCGCCCAATTCGAGGACCCGAATTCCTTTTTGATCTCCTCGAGTATCGATCCGAAACGGAAGGTTCCGCGTTGCCATTCGATGTATAACCACGAACCAATCGCGAACACGAAGAAGGCATGAATGGCCAGATACCGCCACAACGCGGTCTGGAACTGGCTCGGTTCAATTCCATTGTTGAACAGCTCGAAATTGGCGTGGAACGGCAAATACACGAGATATCCGACGATGCCGACGACCGCGATCTTACCGACGGCGTGGGCGATGCCGACCAACTTGCCGCGGTGCCCGTAAAGGAATTCGCCTGCGAGGATGAAGCCCGCAGCCAGGAGAAGCTGCGTCGGGTAGTCCCACGAGTTGATGAGTCGCAACGAACCGATCACGATACCCAAGATTGCCAACGAGACCAATGTCTCAATACGAGACAAGCGCTCCATCCCGGCGCGTAGAAACGCCACAATCGCCAGGCCTAAAGCCAAAACTGCGAATGGAATCGCAATCATGTGGGCATGCAGGTCTGCATACAAAAACGTGAAGAACGGGAACTCAGTAATCTCGTTGCCGCCCGTTCCGTGTTCGAATATCCGCGTGCTTCGCCAATAGTCGAAACGTGGAAATTCGCCTCCGATGACCATCGATTCATATAGACCAGTTGCGACTTGTACCAAGCCATCGATATTCGCAGCCACCAGTGCCAACACCGCGGCGATCAGTCCGAACATTATCGGAACGTTGCCCAGACGGATTGCGCCACGGGCGCGCATAGACATCGCGACGAGGTTGTAAGCGATTGTGTAAACCGCACCGGCGGAAAGCGCGAAGATGAGCGGTACAGCCAGGTTGTATGCGACGGTCGGTATGATGCCGGTGACCCGGATCAACGATGCGATGATGAACTGTCCGTAGTAGTAGTAGTTGAGGTACCCGCCGGCGAACCACGGATCGTACGGCGGCATAATCGTCGAGCGGGTGATTGCATTTAGGTACGCGAAGTCCATCGGCTTCTCGCCGCCGCGCCATGCGTGCCAGAGGTCGGGGTTCGCGAGCCGGATCAGGAAGAAGACCATGAATGCGCTCAGGAAAATGACCTCCGCGATAGCGATCGTCCTCAAATGGGCTTTGGCGAAGAAAATGATCTCCTCTCTGATCGACCAGAAGACAATCAGTGAGATCGCGGCCAACAATACAGTCGAGATCCCTACACTGAGCGCGCTGAATCCCAAAATCCCTGAACTGGCCATCAACCATGTGATCGTAGCGACGATCAGAAGCCCCAACGGTTTACTGAAGAGGTAACCCCGATCGGTCAGAGGTCGGAACACGATGTAAGTAAGCGGGAGAGCAGCCAGCGATATAAGTTGAACGGCGAGCAGCCAAACCAACCAGGCGAACTCATTTGGCAGGTCCTTCAGGAAATAGATCGAATTCCAACTGTCGCCAGATTGCTGCGTCTGCGCCTGGGCATCGTCGTAAACCAGACCAACGCCATCAGTCAGTATGCGGTCGAAGTCGTCTGGCCGACCATCTCGATAGAGTCGACCGAGCAATCGAATTTGACTCAGCTTCTCGACGTTCTGGAACACTATCGCATGCGGATGCTCGTACACCGTGAAACTTTCGTCCGCCCAACCGAACCAGTCCCAGTTGTAGACATTGCCGCGCGGTTTGCTGTAACCATCGGGCACACCGAACGGCACGCGTGCATAAGGATCATCCCAATAGACAACGCCCATGAACTCCGGAACTCTGACCGACGAGTACACCACCTCGTAACCCAACTCTCCGCTGAAGAGCATCTCGTAAAAACGAGATGAGATTGGGTATCGCTCTGGCAGCCGCGGAATCGTCGCGGCAAGGCGGTTGCTGAAAAGTACGAGATAGTCAGCGCCTTCCATTCGACGCGCCACCGTGGAGAACTTCGAACTCGTGTCATTCTCGTACATCGGCAACTTTTCGTGCATGTAGAAACCCGGGATATTCGGTATGCCCTCGTCCCAATGCTCTTGAATAACGACTGTGCCGGTCCCCGCGTTCTCCTCTAAATATCTTGAAACTTCCTGCGCGGGATGTGGCCCGGTGAACACATTGAGATACGCGATCGTGTAGTGCGCGAGGAAAAGGAACGCTATCGCTCCTAAGGCATACACGCCGACGCGGACAACGCGGTGGATCCTCGGCATGACCCACGTGTAGACCCACCAGATCGCACCGCCAGTGAAAACGATCAAGAAAGGCGTCGCGGGAAGCATATAGCGCAAAAACTTCACTTCGAACTGCCCGTTGACCACCAGGTAAGGAATCAGGAACGACAGCACAACGACGAACGCGAGGTCGCGCTTGACGACTGTCCGCGCTAGCGCCCAGATGAGTCCCAACCAAACCGCGATGCCCAACGAGATGCCCAATCCCCAAGTCGAAAGCTGACGAATCTGGTACAGGAATGCGGGAGTGTCGATGTACTGCCGCGTAAATGGCAAATCGATAGTCCGACGCACCATCTCAGACTGTTGATACACGTTCGAGAAATACGTGCTCCAGTCGATAATCATGTACGGCTGGGTGACCAACAACGCAATCAATGCGGCCGATCCTGACAGAACCGCGTAGCGCAACACGAACTTCACGTCGCTTGGCGTCACATTCGGGGCACTGCGTGAAACGATGCTCGGCCCAATCAGCAACAGGAGATGGGCGGTGCCGACGGCGAGCGCGACCGGTGCCGCGGAGAACTTCGTTGCGATCGCCAAACCAAGCATTACGCCGGCAAGCAACGCGTATTTCTGTCTGCGCTCTTGGACCATTCGCGTCGAGAAATAGACCGTCGCCACGATGAACATCGTCATGGGCGCATCGACTGCGGTGTAGTGCGCGTTCTGGATATGAATCACCGCCATCGCGGCGAGCAACGCCGCGATCAAACCGGCACGACGATCGCCGATGAGACGGGTAGTCAGAAGGAAAACGAAAAGGACAGTTACGGTATCCGACACGGCTGCGAGGTTGCGGCCGTGGAAACGGAGGTCGAAAAGGTTCCAGTCTCTTTCGGTAAACGGCGATGCGACAGTCTTAACCGCAGACAAGGCGTAAAGCGGCAGACTACCGTAGTTGAACCATTGGGGGTTGAGGCGAGATTCGACGCTCAACAGTCCCGGTTCCGTCAACTGCGAGAAATCAAGCCGTTCTGCACGCCCGAGGAAATCGCGCTCGTCGGGATGATAAAGACCGCCTTGGTCCCAGTCGGTACCGGTCATGCGGAGGACCAAAGCCAACATGAGAATGACGCCGAGCAGGAGGTTTATCGTGTCGATTCGCGGAGGGAGCGCCGGGACATCGGCTTTGTCATGCCTGTCATTGGATGAAACGCGGTCCGGTCGCTCACGGCCTAATCGAATGTTGATACGTGGATTCCATTCGGGCACCGAAGACGTGTGGTCAAGCGTCGGCGCGTCGTCATCGCGAGGCGTCTCGTCACACGCATGCGCGTCCGCAGCGTCGATCTTGTTGGGGGCGATTTGTTGTTCCATCGAACTTAGAGATTCTAGCGAACCCAAAGGACTCTACGATCTCTAATACGTCGCGCGGGCTGTAACATAACTCTAGACGATAGGAAAATCGAAAAATGGTCTCCAATATGCCTTCTGATCGCTCCAATGACCGCAGACTAGAACGCGTCGCCTACTTCAACGGCGAGATCGTGCCCGAAAGTCAAGCCGTGGTGCCATTCCGGGATCGAGGCTTCAAATATGGCGACGCCGTGTTCGACATGACCCGAACCTTCGGTCACCGAATCTTCAAACTCCAAGAACACCTCGATCGCTTTTACAACTCGCTCGCCTACGTGCGCATCGATCCCGGGATAACCAAAGAGGAGATGCGAGATGCAACCCTGGAAGTCGTTGAACAGAACCTGAAACTCCTCGGTGACGAGGATGACTACTGGGTCGGTCAGCGCGTGTCCAGGGGTGTCGATCTGGTAGGTGGGGACATGTGGGCAACTGACGGCGGGCCAACTGTGATCATCGAATGCACGCCTTTGCCGCTCGGACCACGAGCACGACTCTACCGCGACGGGATCGACGTGTGGATACCGTCTACCCGCAGGGTCAGCCCCGAAGCATTGAGCCCGCGCGCCAAATCTCACAACTATTTGAACCTCATAATGGCCGACATGGAGGCGAAAGAGTACAACCCGGAGGCTTGGGCCATACTCCTCGACAACCGCGGCTTCCTTACCGAGGGAATCGGTTCCAACATTTTCGTCGTCAAAGATGGGGTCGCGTACACGCCTAAGGCGCAGTTCGTCCTTGGGGGCATCTCCCGTGAAACCGCCATCGAACTCGCCCACGAGATCGATCTAGACGTTGTGGAAACCGATCTAGACATGTTCGACGCGACGACGTCCGATGAAGTGTTCCTCACGTCAACGTCACTTTGCATCTGCCCGGTTGCCACGGTACAAGGGTCTAAAGTAGGCGATGGGCAAGTTCCGGGGCCAGTCACCAAGGCGCTGATGGATGCTTACGTCGATTTCGTTGACTTCGATTGGGTCGGTCAGTACCTGAAACGGTTAGAAGACTGACCACTCGGACAGAATCCGAGGTCGCCGAACCCGAACCCTCGAGTTCCGCCTCGACCGACCCACGCAGACCGCTGACGCTTCGTGCAGGCGGTTTAGCATTCACGCTCGCGTCACTTTGGGCCGGTCTGCCGATCGCAGTGAAGGCGGGACTCGAAGACTCGCCGCCCCTGCGTCTCGGATTCGCACGTTTCATCTTGGGCATGATCGTCGTGATCATTTGGGCCATCATCACCCGTCAGAGTTTCAGAGTCACTCGATCAGAAATCTTCCCGCTCCTTGTACTCGGCATCCTCTTCTCGGTGCAGACTGCGTTCATGAACCTCGGCCAGTACAACACAACTGCCGGGCATACCGGCGTCCTGATCACCACGTTCCCTCTGTGGGCCGGGGTATTCGCGCACTTCCTCGTGCCCAACGACAATCTCTCGAAACGCCGAGTAATCGGAGCCTTTATCGCCTACACGGGTGCCGCCGGACTCTTCGTGCGCAGCATATTCGGCGGCACTGATGCCATTGATGCCCTGAACCCATGGCTAGGCGATCTGTTAATCATGTGCTCGGCAGTACTCCTCGGGCTGCGCCAAGTTTATCTCTCTCAACTCGGGCAGAGCATCACCCTCGTCAAACTGCTCATGGCACAGGGCATCTTCGGATCCGTGACGTTCCTTGTCGGATCGTTGATATTTGAAGCCGACCCAATAAAAATGACCATGGTTCTGGCGATGTCACTCTTTTATCAAGGCGTAATCATCGCCGGATTCGCGTTCTTGGGTCAGACATGGCTTCTCAAGAACTATCTCCCTAGCCGAGTTTCACTCATCTCACTATCGTCACCAATCACAACCGCGATACTGTCATGGTTGATTCTTGGAGAAAACATCGGCCCCGAACTGTGGTTCGGCGCGGTCCTCGTTATCGTGGGTTCGTATATTGCCCAAAGATCTTGATCTCCGACAACGTTTCAAGTAGGAAGCTACAGAGATGACTAACGTCCCAAACAATTTCAAGCTCGGATCGTCAGCATCCGTCAGCCGAGTCATAACCGATGAAACGGTCCGCGAATTCGCCAACTTGAGCGGTGACACGCAGCCTCTCCACCTAGACGACCGCTATGCCTCCGACACCAGGTTCGGCAAACGGATCGCCCACGGCGCGTTGCTGGTTGGGATGGTATCGGCGGTTTTAGGCGTCGAGATGGCTGGCCAAGACGCCACTATCATCTTCTTGGGGTTGAGCGTAAATTTCATCAACCCGGTCTATATCGGCGACGAGGTGAAGGTCAACTGCGAGGTCGTATCCGTTCGCGAAGACAAGCCCATCGTAAAACTCGCTGTTCGGTGCACGAACCAATCCGGCACCGAGGCCATGAACGGAGAGGCAGTCGTATACATCGACCCGTATCCGATCACCTGAACCGTACGCGCAGATTTCAAACCTGTCCGACCCCTTCATCCGCATGCGCGGGTTCCAAACCTTCTCCTGAACAACCCGTAGGGGTGCTGTGCACAACCCTCCCCCTTGATGCCCAAGGGGGAATTAAAGGGGGTTTAGACTTGGCGTTTCGCTTTGCACTCCGCTGCCCCTCCCACAACAACCCATCCTTCCTATCCTTCCCCATCCTTCGCATCCTAGTTCAAAGACGGGAGCCGCGCGGGTATGACGTAGCACACTATGCAACAACCCCCTCCCACAACAACCCATCATTCCCATCTTTCCAAATCATGCCCATCATAGTTCAAAGACGGGAGCCGCGCGGGTATGACGTAGCACACTCGGCAACAACCCCCTCCCACAACAACCCATCCTTCCTATCCTTCCCCATCCTTCGCATCCTAGTTCAAAGGGGGAGGGCTGTGCACAGCACCCGTCAGGCGGAATCAGCTGGAGGACGCTAGGTGAGCCAGATAGACTTCCACGAACTCGGAGTAGGTGATGATTTTCTTCTGGAAATAATCGTCGGCCGCCTGATTAAACTCCGACTTGTCGATGCTCCCATCGCCGTTCGTGTCGTAGCGTGCAAACGCATCGAAAGTATCCGTCTCTTCTGTCTCAGTCTCTTGCGTCTCAGTCTCTTGCTCTGGCGTCTCTTGCGTCCCTGCCTCTTGCGCCTGTTCCGTCTCCGTGTCTTGCGTATCCTTCGCTGGTACGGCGGTCGGCTGCTGCACAACCGTCACCGTCTGCGGTTGCTGCGGTTGCGGGTCGGCATCCGTGTCCGTGACCTCGACATTGAAGGTCTGGCTGGCCTGGTTGCCGTCCGTGTCTTGAGCGACGACCGTGATGACCGCCGCGCCCGAAGAGACTCCGGTCAACGTCAACGAGGAGTAGTCGGATGCGACCGATACTGTGGCGACGTTGGTGTAGTCGGATGATGCGGTTATCGTCAGCGCGTCCCCGTCGACGTCGGCGAATGCCCCGGACAGTGAGACGTCGCGCGACGTTCCTTCGACCAGGCCGCTGACGTCGGCCAGCGTCGATCCCACATTGGGCGCGGTGCTGACGACGATTTGCAAACTCTTTTGCTCAGGTTCGGACGTGGTCTTGGGAGTGCTGGTCTGCTTCTGGGGCTGGGAATCCTCCTCCGGAGGCGGTATCAGCACCACGACCTGCGGTGCGGCGGTGACCGAAACGTCGAAGCTGTAGACCGCCTGGTTGTCGTCAGGGTCCCGGGCGATGACCCGGATCGTCGCGTCACCGGCGGATACGCCGGACACGGTCAGCGTTGATCGATCGGAGCTTATCGTCGCGGTGGCTATATCGTCGTCGGAGGAGCCGGCGGTAACGCTCAGCGCGTCGCCGTCGTCGTCGATGAACAAATCGGACATGATCAGCACGCCCGGCACTCCGATCTCCAAGGCGAACGATTCGTCGAGGCCCGCAGCCACCCGCGGCGCGCTCTTGACCGTCACGTTGAACGATTCCGAGACGGTCCCGCCCTTGCCATCGTCGGCGGTAACCGTGATCTCTACGGTCCCGCGGGACTTGGCGCTGACCGCCACCTTGTTTCCGGGCACGACCGACGCGGTGGCGACGGTCTCGTCGGAAGATGCGACGCTGATGGTCAGATCGTCCCCGTCGGCGTCCTCGAACACGCCGGCCAGCGACACGTCTTTAGCAGCGGTCTCGTTCACCAAGGTGATGTCCACCAGATGGTTCGCGACCGTGGGCGGCGCGTTCGACGCAGAATCTGAGGACTTGCCCTTGATCTGCTTGCCCGAATCCTCTTCATCCCCAGGCTGTTCGATTTCCACCGACTGCGGGGCCGGTATCTTGCCCGGCTCGGCGATCGTCGCGCAGCCGTTGCAGTTCGCCCCGTCGTCGTCCATGATCC
>MKWU01000608.1_pt1 | contig 67246 bp, 95 predicted proteins | sample 809101 | NCBI WGS metagenome assembly MKWU01 (sample SAMN05860141, study PRJNA318959) | sponge metagenome | host: Aplysina aerophoba | place: Slovenia: Piran, Adriatic Sea, Gulf of Piran | collected 2013-05-07
CGAGCGGCGCATGCGCTCCGGTGGGCAGGGGATACGGGCGTCGATCTCGCGGAAGCCAAGCCGTCGCAGTTGGCGCTAGCAGACGCGTGGGCGGAGTATCATGAGACAGGCGATCCCGCCGAATTAGTGAGCATGGGAGTACTGGATGGCACGCAAGAAGAAGCCGCAACCTGACACATCGCGATTCTCGGACCAGGCGTTCGTGCCTGTCGATAGCGGTACCATCGAGGAGCGCGTCCAGAGGCGCGCGGTGATCAATGCGTTCGACGCGGCGGATCGCGGAGACATGCAGCCGGGGATCGACCTCGGCATATTCCCCGATCCGGACGAGGAAGAGGAGGAGACCGATGAAGGGACGTGATGGCGTGGCGCTGTTGGCAGGAATGGCCGCAGCTGTTGGCGCAAATCCCATCGATATCCTGGAGGAGTGCCGTCCGGCTCCGAGACCGCCTGGCGGAGTGATGACTCCTCCGGAGCGCAAGCGCGCTCGCATCGACGCCAGCCGAGCCAAGCAAATCGCTAAATCGAATCGCCGCGCAGCCAGATCGGCTGCCGCGAAGTCGCTCGTTTCGGCCGACTAATCCAGCCATTCCCAAATAAATTGCACCTTTCTCCCAAATAGCCTTGACTCCTATGGTGGGATAGCATATACTAATACTAGAGGAAACGAGAGATGACGCAACCGACCAGTCAAGCGGCCAATGCAAAGAAGGTGTACTCGCAAGTGGTGTGGCGCATCGCTCGCGCAGAGCGCGGACGCGACGCCAAGGCATTCGGCGAGATCTGGAGTAGCCTGAACGCGGGCCTGTATCGGATCGCCAAGTTTCGGCAGGACAAACTGCTGCGCAGGATCGCCGCTGCATGGGATCGGACGGGACTCGCGCCTCTGGACAACTACTAAGGAGCAACCAATCATGGCAACCAACAGAAACACAGCGACGCCAAACCCGCACGCACCCGGCGGCTGGACGTTCACTCGTCCGGTTGATCGCGTCGAAGTGGGCGATCGCGTCCGCGATCCGCTTGACGGAGAGTGGCGCGAGGTGATTCGCGTCGATGGCTCAGAGAAAATGGCGTGGATGGCAGATGGCGGTGTGATGAGCATCGACGAATGCACCGAGATCGCCACGCCGAGCGAGGATCTCGCAGTCGCGGCGCAGGATCACATCGTGACCGTCACGCCCTGCAAACTCGGCATGCGCAAGAAACTCGTGAACGGCTACGTCGCAGCGAAGGAGTTCGTCCGCGAGGCGATTCGGGAAGGGCACGCGATCGCGGGCGTGCGCATCCAAATCGGAGACTGCGAGACCAAGTGGATGGTCTACCTCGCGGATAACGACAGACTGGTTCCCTGCGCACGCGAAGAGGTTCAGGGATTCAACGCGCTCTGCGAGCGCCTCGGACTGTAGGAGGTACAGGACAATGCTCGAATCAATGAAGCAGGCCATCGGAATCGTGATGGCAGACGACGCGGCGCAAGAGGCGAACCGCTCTTACGCCATGCTCGCGGATGATGCGCAATACGGAGACGCGCCGCAGACGGACGTCGACGCCGCGCGACTCCTCATGCGTATCACCAGCGGGGCGCTCGCCAGACAGCGCGAGGCCTTCGAGACCTCGATGGAAGAGGATCTGGATCGCGGAGCGGGCATCCGCCTGCCGCAGCTTCGCGGCGCGGTGTACGAGGCCGCGCTGGAGTTGGCGCACGCCGAGATCGATGCGGCATTCCACAAGACTCCGGAATCGAGTTACGCCGCCGCGGAGGAGTACAACGAGGCGCTCCAAGAGTTGCGCGCGGCCATCGAGCGCGGCGATCAATAAACTGATCGGTACAATCCAAGAACAGGGAGACTGCAAATGACTGCCGCACCAGAGCAAACGGATTCGCTGGATAAATTCTGCGATCTGCTTGTCACAGGACGATACGAACACAAGACACCCTGGCAGTTGCGCGGAAAGATTTTCGGCGCAATTCGCGTCGGAAACATTACCGACGAGGGCACCGAGTCATACGTGGAAGACCTCAAGGCGTTATTCGCGCATTGCGGGTTGTCTGCGGAGTGGCGCCGCACAAATCACACAGGCAGGCTGTTCGTTCCAGGATTGCTAATGGATGAGAACGTGGATGAGGGCTCGTGGCTGGTGCCCGTCGTTAGCGCGACTAGCTTGATCCACGGCGGGGCGGAGAAGTGGACTGTCATGCACTACACGGTCAGCGAGTTCCGCAAATATTTTGCGGCCGTGTCCGACGTCGAGGATCTCGCGCAGCGGCCCGATCCGATCGACATGAAGTCGCCCAAGCCGGATATGGTCAACCATCCGCCGCATTACACAGGGCATCCGTCCGGCATCGAGTGCGTCGAGATCGCCGAGAGCGCCGGATTCAACATCGGCAACGCGATCAAGTACCTGTGGAGGTACTGCTGGGGCGCGGGCGAGAAGTCGCGGAACGTGGAAGACCTGGAGAAGGCACTCTGGTACATCGTCAGGGAGCGAGACGGCGCGAAGCGCTGAGAGGAGCAATCATGGAACCGAAATACCCGAATATCGAAGTGCAGCTGAGCGGCGAGGACGGCAATGCCATGATGATCATAGGCAGCGTCCGCAGAGCGCTCAAGCGCGGCCCGCGCGAGATGCAACTCGATCCGCCGACCACCATCTCTAGCGAGGTGAAGGCGTTCACGGACGAGGCCACGAGCGGCAATTACGACAACGTACTCCAGACGTGCATGCGCTGGGTCACCTGCAACTGATGAAACGCGGACACATCGACGTCGAAGGCCGCGAATACAAGGTCGTCGAGAGTCTCGGATGGCAGGGCGGATACTACGCAAAGTTCGTGCAGACGGAGCACGGCGAGCGCTGCGCGGTGCGGAGTCCAGGCGGTAAGGTCTGGCAGTGGTACAAGCCGGTACTCCTGATCGGCGGCCCTGTTACGGGCCAGCATCGCTAAAGTGCAACGATACGACTCGCGCATGTAAGATTAGGAACCGCTCGACTACTACTCTAGGATCAAACGACGGTAAGACGTCGATTGATCCGTGGCTGACAAGAAGCACTACGTCGGAGAGTTCAAAGAACTGAAAGAGGACGGCACCGGCAAGGCCATCTTCGCCACGATGGACGTCGTCGACAAGGACGGCGATATCACGATCCCGGGCGCGTTCGGCGAGCAGACAGTAAAACTCGTCGGAGGACATGATTGGAAGTCCCCGAATATCGGGATGGCCAAGATCAAGGAGGTCGACGGCAAGGCTGTCGCCGATTTCAAGTTCTACCTCGAGATGGAGAGCGCCCAGGAGTGGTACAAGGCTGTCCGAGCGAATTACGAGAACGACGTCGAGCAGCAGTATTCCTACGGATTCCACGTCAAAGATGCCGCCAAGCGCGAGCAAGACGGCAAGAAGATCCGCGAGTTGAAATCCCTCGAGGTCTTCGAGGTCTCGTTCGTCATGTCCGGAGCGGGCCAAGGCACGCAGACGCTGGGCATCAAATGCGAGTCTTGCGAAGCCAAAGAGTTCGATGCCGCCGCACCCACCACCAAGGCGGCAACGCCGGAGGATCCTCCGACTGCACCCGCGCAGGATCCTCCGGCAGACCCTGATCCGACTCCAGCGGCCAAGGATGGCGCCGCCGAGACCAAGATGTACATCGACAAGGCGCTCGAGGGATCTTGGGAGTACCAGCAGATGGCGCTGCGCGACAAGCTTCGCACGGAATACACCTGCGGACCGGACTGCAAGAGCCACGCCAAAGGAAAGTGTCCGGAGCGCTGGGCCGCTCTGATGGCCACGTATCCTGGCAGGTGCGTGTTCTGCATCGAGGATTACTCGGGCGACAAGGGCGGCAAGACCTACCACGAGGCGGACTGGGAGATCGGCGAGGACGGCGATGTCGTCCTGTCCAATATCAAGGACGTCGAGTTGGAGGTCACCATCCGCACCGTATCGACAGGCCGGACGCGCAATATGGTGCGATCCAGCACGGAGGCGGAAGCCAAGCGCGCGATGGGCGTGTACACCAAGGATGTCAAGGAGGGCCGGACGCTGTCCGCGGCAAGCCGGACGCGCTTGTCGAAACTGGCGAGATCCTTGAATGATCTCGGAAGCATCCGAGACGGAGTGGCCGGAGATATCCAGAAGTTCCTGGACGAGACGGATCCGGCCAATCAAGAGAAGGCTTATGCGGCGCTGTGGGGCGCCGTGGCAGATTCCAGCGCGGCGCTAGGGCGCGCCACTAACGCGCTATCACAGTGAGAGGCTCAAGGAGGCGCTCATGTTCCCCCAACTCGTAAAGAAGCGAAAGGAGCTTGCGGCCAAAGTGCAAGCGCACGAGGAATATCTCAGCAAGGGCAAGATCGGCGAGGATTACAACCCGTCGGAGTCCGAGCTGAAGGTCTCCTCGACCGTATTCGCAGAGGAAGTCCGCAAGCAGGTCAAGGAGATCGAGGACGTTCGCAAGGAGGTGGACGACCTGGCTGTCATCCATCAAGCGGATGTCAATCTCAAGACGATCAACAAGACCAGCCTCAAGCACGATCCCGAAGCGCAGGGCGGCGGATTGCACGATCCCGGCGCCAAGAGCGGCGATGACAAGCCGTTCAAGTCGATCGGCCAGATGTTCGTCGAGTCCAAGGCATTCAAGGACTACGAGCAGGGCTCCGGCAAAGGGCCTGTATCCAAGACGGAGATGACCCGCAACCAGATGAAGGCGCTGTTCGCCACTGGCGGCGGCTCTGGAACTGGCTCGACCGGTTGGGATCCGCAGGACGTCCGCACCAGCATCGTGTCGATGTATCCGACACGTCCCGCTCCTGCTGTGATCGATTACTTCCCGCAGATCCCGACGTCGCAGACGGCCGTGGTCTACATGGAGGAGACCGTGTTCTCAGAGGGCGATGCCGCTCCGGGTGGTGGTGGCGTATTCCAAGGCGCCGCAGAAGAGCGCAGAGAGGCAGGGCGCTCGGCGGATGGCTCCGCTCTCGGCGATTACGCCAACACGCCGCAATACGCGGAAGCGGATTTGAAACTCCAGCAGAGGTCGCAGGACGTCGAGAAGATCGCCATCTGGCTGCCCGTCACGGACGAGCAACTCGAGGATGTCGCGCAGATCGAGTCCTACATCGACCAGCGCCTGCGACTGATGATCAACCAGCGCGTCGACTATCAGATTCTGCAGGGCAACGGCGCGAAACCGCATCTCCTCGGTACAGCCAATATCGACGGCGCTCAAACGGTGATGAAGGGCGACGACTCCTCACCGGACGCGATCTACAAGGCGATGGTTGAGGTCATGGCGGACGGATACGCGGATCCGGGCGTGATCTTCATCCATCCACGCCAGTGGCGTGACATCGTCCTGTTGAAGACCGCCGATGGCCAGTACATCTGGGGACATCCGTCGATGCCGGGTCCGAAGACTCTGTGGGGCGTGCCTGTTGTCACCACCACCGCGATCCAGCAGAACTCTTGCATCACAGGTGATTTCCAGATGCACGCATTCTTCTCGCTCAAGCGAGGGATCGACATGCAGATCAGCAACAGCCACAGCACGTTCTTCACGCAGGGAATCCAGGCGATTCGCATGGATATGCGAGGATGCGTGGTCCACATCCGGCCGAAGGCGTTCGCCCACATCGACCTCGCAGCCTAGTGCGCGAGAGTGATCGAGCACAAAGAGAGGTGATCAAGACATGAGTTTCCAACGAACCGTGACAAACGTCATGCCGGGAGCCGCCAGACGCGGCTTCAACGGAGTGCTGTTCACTGTCGGCGACGAGTCGGGCGGCAACGTCATCTCAGTAACTTTGCAACTCCTGGAGCAAACCAATCCGGTGGCGCAGCGGACCGTGTTCACTGCGTTCGTCTCGGACAACGAGGATGGCAATGGCCTAGGCGCGGCACCTAACGGCAGCGACGGCGTCGCCGACGGAGGGCACGGGCACATTCTCAACGAACTCATCGCGAACCGGCTACTGCTGTTGGAGACCGACGACGACGGGCGGGTGCAACTAAACATTACGCAGACAGGCGTGTCGACGAAATACCTGGCGGTGGCAGATTCCAACGGCCGCGTCATCGTATCACCAGCCATCACATTCGCGTAGAGAGGTGACGCATGCTGACAATCCAGAAACTCGCAACTCTCCGAAGCAACGGTAAGAAAGTACCATGCCCATACAGAATTCTTCGAACATCTGATGGGCGTTTGGTGCCTGCGGGCCACCCAGATGGCAGATGGCTGTTTCGAGCGATTGGTCAACCGATCCTAGAATCCGCGCTGGCGGAGTTCAAGGCCGGACAGGAGCCTCCGAAGAAGGTGCGGAAGCCCAAGAAGGAGAAGCCTCCGAAGAAGGAGAAGCCTCCGAAGAAGGAGGCGGTCAAGGCGGAGGAGCCCGCCAAGGAGAAAGACGCCGTGGCCAAGCCGGAAACCAAGGAATCCAAGCCCTCGACCAAGGAGGCCAAGCCGAAGACGAAGAAGCGTCCGAGAGAGGGCCGCCAAGAGTAACTCGTGAGCGGCCTCCTTTCGGTATCCGAAATTCGCGGCTTCGTGCCGACAGATTTGAGCGATGCATCGATTCAACTACTCCTGGATGACGCGCTATCGGAGATCGATCTCAGGTGCGGCGACCGCGAGTCTCAGGTCGACACGCTGGACGGATCTGCCGGCAGGTGGATCTTCCCTGCCAGGGCAATCGAATCCGTCACCTCCATCAAGGAGCGCTATCGCCGCTACGACGATGAGATCACGCTGGCGGAGGACGATTACTCGATCCACGACAACGGCAAGTCCCTGCTGCGCGAGTTGGATGGCACCAATCCTCGTATCGGCGGCTGGGGCGTTATCGTCACTGTCGCGTATGCGCCCAAGGATGACTTGGCTCGCCGAAAGCGCGCGCAGCGCGACCTCGTCCGGATCGCCATCCAGCACGAGGGCGTGTCGCAGCAGAAGGCAGGCAACTTCTCCGTCTCGCACGTCGATTACGAGCGAGAGCGCTCGCGCATCCTGCGCAGGCTCAAATCATCGAATCGGAGGCTGCTGGCATGAGCGCGGTCCGCTCCAGGATGATCATGCTGGCGCACGTCGAGCGCGATATGGTCGCGCAGGCGTCGGACGCATGGAACGCATCGCCGCCTCCGGATTATCAGTCGCACGGCGATCCAATCCCGTGCTATGCCTGGGCAGTGATCGGCGCAGGTACGGACAAGAGGGCGGATGATGGCAAGACGGCGGCATTGGAGGAATTCAAGATGATGACTCCGCTGGGCGCGGATATCACGGTCCTCGACCGGATCTCGAAGATCACGAATCGGCGCGACGAGGAACTGTTCGCAGGGCCGCTCACCATCGATGCGCGCCAGCGGATGGATACGCATCTTGAATTTCAACTCGGCAGAGGGAGGCCAGTGTAATGGGAGATATGCGCAAACAGGTGCAAACCGTGCAACGAGCGGGGATCGATCCAGATTTCACGACCGTTCCGAATCCCGCTGCGGATGAGGCTGTGGTGTCCAATGACGGCCGCATGGTTCTCGTATTCAAGAATGGCGCAGGCGCTCGCACTGTCACAATCAAGACTCCCGCGAAAGTAGCCGGCTTGGATGTGGCGGAGGCTGTCGTCGAAGTTCCAGCCACTAGCGAGCGCTGGGTCGGCCCATTCCCGCCTAGCGTATTCGGCAGGGATCTGCGATTCAACGCAGAGGCAGTCGGGGAACTGACCTTCGCGGCCGTGAGGTTCTGATGTTCCTGACTGTCGAGAATTCGCCAGCGGCTGCCGTACTGGCGGAGGTATCCGAGCACTGGGATCTTTCCGGCAGGCTTCCGCTCCTCAAGGGATCTCCGGAGGGGATGCAGTCCGGGCGGTATCGCTACAGAGCATTCCGGTTCTATCCGAGCCCTCCGGGCAGCAGGCCGACGACGGTGCCGTTCAGATGCGATGTGGCGATTCAATGCGCGGTGACGTTCCGCACTGCTGTGTATACGCTCCCGATCCCGGAGGAGATGTATCGATTGCACGGCAATGTCTGGTTGCCCGGAGAAATCGCAAATGCCAGCATCCCATACCCTGAAATGGAACGGAAAGAAGATCTACCGGGAGATGGTGGAGGCGTCCCAAGACGGCGTAAACGAGACAATGTCCGAGTGCGCAAAGAGGGCAAAGAGCCATCATCCAAACTGGAGAAACCGGACGGGAGCGGCTGAGGGCAGTGTCCAGATCGTCGAGTACGCCAAGCAGATCTTCGCATCCGTCGTCGGTGCGTGGGGCTCGAAGGGCATCAATTACGCGCTCTTTCTCGAGCGCTATCACGGTCCTTGGCTGCGCGCGGCAGCTGATGTGGAGTATCCGAAACTCCGCGATCGCGTCGCTGCGTCGTGGAGGCGTCGAGGAGGTACGGAACTGTGACGCCGCAGACGGACGTCATCGAGGCGTTGATCGAGATCCTGCGCGGAGATGCGGATCTCGAGGCAGCGACCGACGGGCGCATCTTCGGCGGTTTCGTGGGATTGAAGCGCCAGGCGGAATTGCCCGGACCGACAATCCAGATCCAGTATTCCGGCGGCTCGCCGCTCGGCGGCTATGCGCGCCTGCAACGTCCGCGAGTGGATATCACATTCTACGGACGGACGCCGCAGGAGGCGGATTGGCTGCGCCGCGCGGCGCATCCGGTCCTGAAAGATCTGCAGCGGCGCACAGCCAAAGGCGTCTTGATCCACGGTATCGAGGATGCCGGCGGATACGCGCAGGGCAGGGAACAGGACACAAATTGGCCGTACATTTTCACCACTTGGAATGTGCTGGCAAACGAGGTTTAGGAGGGTCGTAACATGGCGGCTACAGAAATCATTTCGGGACCGCTGGCGGCGTACATCGCGCCAGTCGGCACAGCCTTTCCAACTATCCAAACCGTGCCTGCGGATCCTTGGTCGCTAATCGGCGAATCGGGGACACGGAGCATGTCCGAGGATGGACTCACCGTGGAGAATCCGCAAGAGTTCTTCGAGGTGCGCGTAGCCGGCAGCACCGCGGTGCAGAAGGTCTTCCGGACGTCGGAGGGCCTGACCGTGAGTTTCACCCTGTACGACCTCCAACTCGAGGAGTACTCGCGCATGCTCAACGACAATATGGTCGAGCCGATAGACGCGGCCACAGGCACGGCGGCCCAGAAGAAAATCGGCATGTATCGGGGCCTGACGGTGTCGACGCGAGCACTGCTGGTCCGCGGCAACGCATCGCCGGAGGAGGAGGGCGAATCTCTGCAATACGAGGTGCCGTTGGTATGGCAGAGCGGCGCGCCGAGCCCCGTCTTCAACAAAGGCGAAGTGGCTGGCCTGGCGTTCCAGTTCATGGCACTCTTCGATGAATCGGCGGACGCCGGTCACGAATTGGGCACGCTGCGCTATCGGACGGGACCGCCGTCCTAAACAGATGCCCTGCGAGGTATTGGAGTTCGAGGCGCTATCCCTGCACAGGAGAGCGTCCCATCTCAAATCGTCGATCCGCAGGGATCGGCAGGAGCTTCGCCGCACCTCTCGCAGGCTGGAAGAGATTTTACGCGAATGCCGATCCAAGGGCATCCGCGTCGTGATGGAAGGCGCAGAATCCACAGGAGGGAATCATGGCCACCAAGAAGAACAAATCCAATGAAGAAACACCGATCCTAGAACTGTCGTCGGAGAGCAAGCCTCGCCGGCACATTCAGATCAACGGCACGGCGTACAAGATGCGCTGGCGCGAGGAGTTCGGCTTCCAGGAGCAGTTGAAGTTCCAGCGGCGCGTCTCCAAGCTGCAACTCGTCGCATCGATGAAGCCCGAGGCTTTCGCGGAACTCAGCGACAAAGTCATCAAGGACACGGAATTCGCCGTGAACCGATTGGTGAAGACCATCTTGATCGGCGTGGATGACGAGGTTCTGGACGATCTCACGTTCGACCAGAAGATGCAGATCTTGGCAGTTTTTATCCCGGCGAAGGAGTCGGCGGACGAGACTCCGGAGAGCGAGACGAAGTCCGACTCGACGAGTGGTACGCAGCCATACCGGATCTCCAAAGATTCTTCGGAGGAAGCTGGCGAGACTGGCTAAATTGCCCGCTCGTACTGATCGATGTCTATCTTCGGGCGATGTCGAGGCTGCACGCGGAGGAGAGCCTCCGAGCGGCGGAGATCGCAATGGTGGGCGCAGGCACCACATCCAAGGGCAAGGCCAATGCGGTCTTGCGAGAATGGCGCCAAACCGCTAGGCAGCGCGTCGGGCGGTCGAGGAGCGTTTCGATGAAGTCGAAATTGCTCAATGCCAAAGTCGCGGGCATTGCCGTGGCCGAGGAGACCGGATAAATGGGCTTGGGAGGTCTGCCCAACGCAGGAGGATCCGCCGCTCTAGGCGAGGCTCTCCTGAAAATCAAGACGGACACCAAGCCGCTCGAGAAGGGACTCAAGGACGCGGAGAAGAAGGCCAAGGTTTCCTCCGCGAAAATGGCCGATTCGCTGTACGGCAAGGGCATGCGGAATGCTCTCCAGAAGCACTCCGCCACGCTGAAATCGATAGGAACAAAGCTAACCCTCGGCGCGACCTTATCTGTCGCTGGATTCGGGCTGGCCGCAACGCTCGCGGCGTCCGACTTCCAGGCGGGCATGAACAAAGTCGAGGCCGTATCCGGCGCGACCAGCGCGGAGATGGCATCGCTCCGAGATCTGGCCAAGGATCTCGGATCCACCACCAAATTCTCCGCCTCGGAAGCCGCCGAGGGCATGTCGTTCCTCTCGATGGCGGGATTCGAGGCGAACGAGACCATGTCCGCCATGCCGGGACTGCTCAGTCTGGCAGCGGCTGGCGGCATAGAACTCGGCGAGGCGGCGGATATCGCGTCGAACGTCCTGAGCGGATTCAACGAGAATGCCGATCAGGCCGGTCGCGTCGCTGACGTCCTGGCGTATACGGCAGCCAGTGCCAATACGTCGGTCAACCAACTCGGAGAGGCGATGTCCTACGTCGCTCCGGTGGCAGCCAGCGTGGGCCTGTCCATCGAGGATACCGCCGCGATGATCGGCAAATTGGGAGATGCCGGCATCCAGGCATCTCGCGCGGGAACCGGATTGCGCGGAATGATCGCGGCATTGCTCGAGCCGTCCGAGTCCGGAGCGAAGGCGCTGGACAAACTCGGCGTAGCGGTCCGGGATGCCGGAGGGCAGATGCGTCCCCTGCCGGACATCATGTCGGATCTCGGCGCAAAGAGCATGGATGCGCAGCAGGCTATGGCGATATTCGGCCGGATCGCGGCGCCTGCAGCCATCGTGCTGTCCAAGGCCGGCGATGCCACGAAGGAGTTCGCGGGCGAACTGCAGAATGCGGATGGCGCGGCCACCAAGATGGCCGATACGATGAATAAGGGCCTCAAGGGCGCTTGGACCGAATTCAAGAGCGCGATGGAGGGCCTGCATATAGCAATCGGCGAGGCGGGCCTGGTGGATTTGCTGGAGGACATCATTCGCTCCATTACGGGCGTCATACGATGGCTTGGCCAACTGCCGCAACCGGTGCTCGCGGCAGGATCCGTTATCGGGGGTCTGGTCGCCGTGATAGGGCCCGCCGCGCTAGCGCTGGGGACTCTCGGGGCCGCGCTCCCGGCGCTGACCGCAGGATTTGCGACGGCGGGAGTCGTTCTTACGGGACCGGTTGGCCTCGTGGCGGGCTTTACAGCTTTGGTGGGTATCGGGATCACTGCGTGGTTCGTACACGCTGAAGAGAAGCAGGAGGCGCTTAGGGAGGAGACCGAGGCACTGGCCCAAGCCTTGGAGGACAAAGATGAAATCCTAACCAGCACGCTGAAGCATATCAGCAACTATGCGGATGAGGTTGAAAAACTGACGCAGAATGTGGAGGGTCAGACAGATGCCGTGAGTAAGTGGAGTACGATGATGCTGAATCTCGACACCGCCCTGCTTGGCAAAGAGCGCGTGCGGAAGAATTTAGATCACGCTCACAAACGCATGACCGAGTTGGGAGCATTCGCGGATAAGATGCCCGCGAAGACGCGGCAAATGAGTGAAGCAAATCGCCGCTTGGCTCTCAGTTTAGGCGCCGCTGGCCGGCGGGGCGAGGAGCTGGGCTTGAAGGTTGGCGAAGCCGTCGAGGCCGTTAGCGAGAAAACGAAAGAGGCCACCGAGGCTGTATCTGAGAGCGTCGAGGAGTCTACCGAGAAGGTGCGCACGTTCGCGGATATGTGGCGCGAGGCCAAAGAGCGCGTTAGCCAGACCGCGGACGTCGTCGGCGTCTTGGTAAAGGCGCTGGACCCGCTGCGGCGCGTCGATCTCATGGACCTGCCGTTTCCTGGCGCCGAGGGCCTCCGGGGCTTGTCGCCGGATCCCATCACGGACGAGCTGCTGAGGCGGCGCGAAGAGCGCATCCAGGCAGCTCGCGAACTGGCCCTAAAAACGGTTGCGGACGCCAGGGAGCGCATGGCGGGTATCGGCGACGATATTGGGCTCATTCGCGTATCGGTTCCTGGCGAGGACTGGGAAACACTGGAGAAGCAGGCCCGCCGGTCCGCGAACAGGCTCGGCGAAGAGATGAAGAAGGGCCTTACCACCGCCGCCAAGGACGCCGCGGATTTGATGATCGGCTCGTTTGTCACAGGTGATGGATCGTTCAAGGAGCGCCTGGCGCGCGCGTGGGACGGACTGGTGAGCGACTTCCAGAACCGCTTCGCCAGGAAGATCGGCAGCAAGATTACGAGCATGCTGGCCGATGGCGGATCGCTCGGCAAGCTGACGGGGGCGTTCAAGGGTCTGTTCGGCGGAGGCGCCGGCGCCGCGTCCGCGGCAGGTGCCGCAGGCGGCGGAGTGCCGTCTATTCCGGGCGTTGGCGGAGGAGGCGCTGGAGGTGCCGCATCCGCGGCCGGCGGCGGTGTCGGCGGGCTGGTCAATACAATCAGCGGAGTGGTGACGGCGATCTCCAGCGTCATCTCCCTATTCCAGGGCTTTCGAACGAATGAATTGATCGAGCAGGTGACCAAGAACCAAGCCGCGCAGGTCGAGTGGCAGAAGGTATTGGGCGCATACACGACAGAGAACGGCGATTTACAGAGCCAGCAGGATTGGCAGAATCGATATCTGCAGGAGAATCTGCAAGGCGCTGTATTCTCGCAGATGCAGGGTGATACGAGCGTTATCCGCGCTCACGTGGTGGCGATGGAATCGAGCACTAAAGAGTTGCTCACCACCATTGAGGGCCATCTGTATCACCTGGTACACGGAGAGGCTCGCCAAGTGCGACCGGACGGCGCGAGCGGTCCGGCCGGCACGACACTGAGCTTCATCGAACAACTCGGCGCAGATTTGCAGGGCGTGGTCACGACCGAATTGGAATCCCTCAAGACAGCGCTGACCAATATTATCAGGACGGATCTGGCGACAGCCTTCGAGGAGGATGTAGACGCCGCTGTCGAAGACCTCAAGAGCGGATTCACGACTGCATTCGACGAAGCGATCTCCGGGATCAAAGAAGGCCTGACTCAAGTCGTTTCCGATGCGCTGTCCGAGACCATGTTCGCGGATATCTACGCAGATGTGGAGGATATCCTTGCCTCGCAAATCCAAACCGTCCGCAGCCAATTGGTCGCCGCGGTCAATACCGCGATGGGAGAAATCCGCGCGCAGGTAACTACAGACGTACAGGCGATGCTCGCAGAGATCCGCACCAATCTCGGCGACGTGGTCACCGACGAGGTTCTGGCAAACCTGGAAACGTCCGTTCTAGGCACGCTCAACGAGATGCTGGCCCAGTTGGAAATTGATATCCGGAATGCCATTGATCTCGCGCTGGGGGATTTCATGATGCTCGTGGATACGGCGCTGGCGAATGCCTTGCAGTTGTTCCGCGTGGATCTCGCAGCTGATATCGAGATCCAATTTACCCGACTGATCGACGTGATTTTGGAGCAGATCGACGGCAAGATAATTCCTGGCATGCTCCTGCTGACGTCGTACATCGGCATGAAGTTGGGTCAAATCTTGGAAGCGATCAATGCTCTCGATTTGAACGTGGTTATCAATATCGCGACCAAATCCGACGTCGATGAGACCGAGACCGAGACCGAGGGAGGTTTCGCGACAGGGACGGATTACGTCCCAAGCACAGGACCGTACACTCTGCATCGCGGAGAAGCTGTGCTCAACGCTCGCGAGAACGAGCGCCTGTCCCGCATTGATCAAGCGGCCGCACGCATGGAAAGTATGATGGACAGTCGCGGGGAAACGTCCAAATCGATTAAACTGGCGCTCGAAATCGAGGTCGACGATTCTCGCAGGCTGCATGTGAAGAATCTGAAGCGTGATCGAGAGTTCGGCGAGGTCGTGCTGGATGTGATACATTCCGGCGTACGGACGAACCAGCGCGGCGTGCGCAGCCAGATCGCGGGCGTACGATCCGTGCGCGGAGCAGGAGTGGTGTAATGGCTCTCAGCGTGTTTACGTACCTTCGCGCGGCGGATAACCTGATCGCAACCGCAACTCTGAAACCTCTGATATCACAGGAGGCTGGCGGACATCCGATCTCGAACGTGAGCGAACTGCCGATCTCCAAGGTGTGGCGAAGTACCGACAGCACCGATGCGAGAATCCATATCGGATTGGCGTCCTCGAAAGAAGTCAACTTCGTCGCTCTGATCAATCACAATCTAACGCCAACTGCACAAATCACTGTGGTAGGCGCGGAGAACGAGTTGCGAGAGCCGTCGGACATTTTCACAGGGACCGATCTAGCGGCATGCGCCGCGGCGCGCGACGCCTATTTCTCGGCCTCGGCCCCTGCCAATGCCGCGGCACTGGCGGAGTTCCAGGCCAATCCTACGCTCGCCATCGTGCTCGATCCCGCGGGCGAGGATAACTCGGTCTGGCAGACCTACGCTCCGGGCAATGTTGGCGCAGCCTACTCCGCAGCCGCTTGGCGGAATGACGCGAGTCCAGTCACGATGCGCATGCCAAGAACGCCTCGCAATGCATGGGTTCTGTTGGATGTTGCGCACTCTCGCAGATACTGGCTAGTGTCCATCTCCGACACAGCGGATTCGGACAAACGGTTCCACCAAGTCGGCTACATCATGATCGGTCGAGCGCGAGCGCTGCCACAAAACTTCCAGCCGGGTTGGGGACGATCACCATTCAAGATCATACGAAAGACGGACAGCGAGATCTCCACGCCCATCATCGGCCGGACCGTGGCGACAGGCTATCGTCTGGATTTCGAATTCCTGCTCGATCGCGACGATACGGTCGTGCTGGAGGATCTGTTGGATTCGCTGGACGCCGAACCGCTGTTCGTTGTGCCGGACCCTAGCCAGCGGCATGGCTTCTTCGTTCGCATCGCGGATGCGCAGAATCCATGGACAACGAATGTGGGCGTAGATAACGGCCCGAATCAAGTCGAGGTATCTTTGCTCACAGACAACGAAGGGACGGACATCTAATGGCAACAACGTCTAATCGGAACAAGGTAGTAAGCGCTCCGGCGCCTGCGGAGGCCGTCGGCCACGACTGCACGTATATCAGTCTGTGGAGCGAGCATACGACTGGAGACTATCTAGGATCCGTAGCAATCGCCGCGACTCCTAATCCAGCCCCTCTGCAGGAGGGCGAGCGATTCCAGATTGAGCCCAGAGCGCTCGAACTGACACAGCCCGAAGGCCCGACTGAGACGAATGCTATGGCGAAGCGCGCGCTGCGCGGCCGCTATGCCGGCGGTCTGTGGGTGCAGTATCACACAGGCAATCCAGGACCGGGAGGCGGTGAAAATCTGGTAGGCGGAGAGCCTAGGGATCCGGACGGTGCGCCGAACATGGAGCGTACGCACATCCCGCAAGGTGCGTGGCTAGATCCTGAGTGACATGGCAGTTCATCGCATCTTAAATCTGGCGGATTTAGACGCCATCTTCGAGCGTGAAACCACCGGCGGAAAGTGGATTAACAGAGCGGATGAGGAATTCGGCGCGGGAACCTATCCATGCGTCGCACTCGACCATTTCCAAGCCGCTGAAAGTGTACGCACCCTGACCGTCAAGTCCAGTGTTATGGCGTCTTGGACTGGCGCTGATAGGCATCTGCGTATTCGCACGAGGATGCTTGGTTCGTTATGGAACTCTCCAGGTCTCGGCTTGTTGATCGAGTGGAAGGGCGACGACCAGACGAGTTGGGCTGTATTGCGATTCCAGACAGGTATTTTCACGTCCAATTCTTTGAGTTCTCCAATAAGCGAACTTAGATTGCAAAGATCTATCGCGGGGTCGATGATTGCGGATACGGACGGCGTCGATCACAGAGTTGTGGTCTCTGGCGGATGGATAGATTTCGAGATCGACGTACCTGATACGTGCAATGAGTTACGCCTGCGATGGAATGCCGCCGGATCAGCTGTAACACTCCTAGGCGAGTTCGAGTTCGAGGATGGTACAGGATCCGGAGACGCTATAAATTCTGTGGCGCCCGTAACGATCCGAAACGCGCAGATAATCAAATGGGGGTTCGTTGACCCAGATGCCGCAGGTCGAGATCACGCTCTCCCAATCTCGACGCGCGCGCAGGTGATAATTTACGGAGGCGGAGGACAGGGCGGAAGTGGTACCTTTCCATCCAGCGAAACCAATTCAGACGGCGAAGAAGAAGAAGTTCTTGCAAACGGCTCCGCGGGTCACGCAGGACGTCGTACGTCGTTCTTCCACGATGGTGACGTATCCGGCGCGGACGGCGGTCAGGGCGGAGGCCCTGGAACAATAGACTCGCGCAGCAGTAGACCTACACAGGGCGCGGGTGGAGTTGGTGGTCCCAGAGGTTCGGCGGGTTCGGCGGGTTCGGCGGGTTCGAGATTCCACAGAGCGCTCCCTGGCGGAGCGGGCGGATCTCCGAATGGCGGCGCAGGAGGTACTGGCGAGGGTGCCTACATCGGCGGCGGTTGGAAATCTGGCGCCTCTGGCGGAGGCGGCGGAGGCGGCGGTGTTACGACGCTGATTCTGACGGATCTCTCGCAAGGCGACCACTTGATTATCCCGCGCATCGGCGCCGGCGGCGGCTTGGCCAACCCCTTTGCAGGCCCTGTGGGCGGCAGGGGCTTCGTGGTTATCACGCCCTTGGTTCCGGAAGACATCGCGGCCGAATTTAAATACGGCAGTTTGGCAGCGAGCGTCGCTCTAACAATTGACGCCGCGCCGATAGGGCCTGTCGAGGCCGATCTCGCTGTAGGTCACGATCTCGAAGTGCTGGTCGAACTGGAACTCGACGACGACATCCAGTTAGACGACGGCACTCAGATCGAGGACGGCACTCAGAGATTCTCGATATCCGGCATCCGCTCCGCCGATGGCCACTACGCGGAACGCCTGATCTCCATATCCGCTATCGAGCAGGCGCTCTCGCCAGTACCGGACGATTATCGAGCGCCGGAGATCACGGTGGTGCTGGATGACGCCGACAACAAGATTTCACAGCTGCGAGCGGCAGCCGCATTTCGTAATCGCACATTGCGGATCAGGCTGGGCCGCGTCTCGCTGGGCGAGGATGATTTCGAAACGATATTCGAGGGCGAGGTGCGCGGCTGGAGCAAGAGCGGCACCGAGTTCGAATTGACCGTGGGAAGTCTATTTCACGAGCGATTCGAGAAACTCGTGACGCCGCATCGCGTGGTGACCGCGGCTCGCTTCCCGAACGCGCACGCTAGCGCTGTATCGAGGCTGGTGCCATTGGTCGTCGGCGAGATCAATACGCGCACCTACGATGGTTCCGGCGCGGTGGAGGCACTGCTGATCGATACCGCGAGGAACCGGTATGCATTCGCGCAGGATGATGCCGCTGGCAGCGCCAGGGCATTGAATGTATACGTGGACGGCGCGCTGGCCACAACAGGCTGGACACAGGAGGGCTTGACGTTTGACGGCTTGCGATGCCGCGTGATCACATTCTCGGCGAGCCAGGAATCCGCCACAGTCACGGTAGACGTGCGAGGGCTGCCGGATGAGAACGGCGCTCTGAGTTCGAATCCCGTGCGCGTCCTGCGCAGATTCCTTATCGAGAACGATTTTACGCCTGCCGACTTCGACGAAGACTCGCTGGCGGAGGCCGAGTTGAAACTCGGCGCGCTCGGCATCCGGGCATCGCTGTGGGCCGTGAGTGCGGACACCGAACTGCGGGATGTGATGTACGATTTCACTCGCAGTACGAACGTCGTTTTCTATGCATCTCGCGAGGGGCTGATCGCGGCGGACGTGCCGGAGCCGCCGGGTGAAACGAGCGCACGTCCCGAACCCGCCGCGATTATCACGGAGGCGGATATCGTGCGCGATTCCCTGCGCATCAAGAGCCTCGACAGAGTGGCATCCACGCTATCGGCGCGCTACAGGTATTCTCCGGCGAACAACGAATACGAGGGACTGGCGAGATACACCAGTGACGCGCAACTGATCGCTCTCAGGAGGGACGTCTACGAGCGCTCGGAAATGCCGTACCAGTTCGTATCGGCGTCGGCGCTCAACGTCCTGGAGGATCGAGAATTCTACATGCAGGAGGATCGCGTCTTAGTGGAGTTTGACGCGGATCCATCGTTCTACCGAGCGCTGCATGTCGGTCACGTGATCCAACTCACGCATTTCGCGGGACTCGGCAAGACAGGTTTCACGGACAAGCTATTCCGCATCGTATCGATATCGCTGCGTTTGTCGGATCGAGCGCTGCTGACGGGATTGTCCTTGGTCGACACCTAGCCGAAATGGGTACCATATGCCGGTAGCCATGATTTGTCCATTCGTTTCATCCGCCAATCTTGTCATGATGCAAGATAACCAGTTCAGCCCGCCCAAGCAGGCGACTGTGGTTTCCTCGGTGCCGTGCATCGGATCGCAATGCGCCCTGTGGCAGAGCCATCCGGAGAACGAGGCCAAGCGCGTAAACTTCGGAAGGTGCGCGGTGGGCGGCGCGCAGGCGCCGTGGTTCCCGGATGCCTCGGAAGATCCGCCATCGAAGATTGTGAAGTCATGATCAATGAGGACGACCATCGCTTGACGCTGGAGAGGCATCTCGGCGGATTCAATCTCGCGTCCCCGAGCCTGGCGTATTTCCGGATCAACGTCATCGGCCTCAACCCATCTCGCGCCGGACAGTATCTCGGCGAGGATCAGACATCCACCAAAATCGCCAGATTCTGTAAGCTGGCCAATGCCACACACTACATCGGCACGAATACCTTCACGCGCATCGCGACGGATCCGTATGAATTGCGCAGCTCGTACACGCTCAATCATCCGAGCGCGAACCGGATCCTGCAGGACACGATGTACCACGCCAACGCGGTTGTGGTGATGTGGGGCACCGGCTCGGGCCTGCGGAAGGAGATGCGTCCCCTGTACTGCGATCGCGTGAAGAAGGTTATCCAGGTCGCGCGGGATTTGCGGATCACTCTCAGGTGCTGCGGCGTAAACAAGGACGGCTCGCCGAAGCATTTCCTGTATGCGCCGTATCCGACCAAGAAGATATCAATAGTAGACGACATCTTCCCGATCTGGAATCCGGTAATTCCGGCGTAATTCCCAAATAAATGCACCTTTCTCCCTGAATCCGCTTGACACCTATGCTAGGATAGCATATACTAATACTAGAGGAAGCGAGAGATGACGCAACTGACAGATCGCGAGAGGGTTGTGCTATCACAAGCATGCATCCGCTCGCACAGATCCGACGAGGCTCGCACGGTGGCCATCGCCATCGCGCTGGCGCCAGCCATCAGCAGGGCGGTAGGCGGGGACGCCGCCCACACAGCAATCCTGCGGAACGGAGTGCTGGCACTGCCGCGCAGCGCTCGCTGCCTGATCCGCAGGGGATCGAGATTCCTAGAACTGCGACGCCACGAACGCGCAGTGCTCGCACATGTTCGCTAGGAGGCGAATCATGCACTACCGCAACCTGATCACAGAGATCACCAGAGAGATGGGCGAGACGCTGACGCCTCGCCAGATCGCCGGAGTCGAGGCCAGCATGCGCCTCGAGTACGGCACGCTCGACCGTCTGCCGAAGGATCGCTTCCGCGGTGAGACGCGCCTCGCGCTCCAGTGCGAGCAGTACCAGCCTGGATACCTGGAACGGCTCGCCGCAACCTACGGCGACTAAGTGCTATACTGGAGTCGTGCGGAGGACTTGAGAACGCCACACCGCCTGGCGGGGCGATGCGCGTGGTTTGGCACTTAAATCCGGCGTTCCGGGCCCTCTGCACATCCGCATGACATCTTACGCGGATCCTCGACGCGTCCAGACTTGGCGGCGTAACGCCCGCGGCGCTCCAGAGCCGATTATGCTGCTCGATGGTACCTGGGGCGCGATCTGTCCCCCATCCGCTGCGCAGCACGATAGCGTTATCAAGATCCGCGGGCGATACAAGTCGTGGAATGCTCGCATTGTCGAGATATTGGAGATTTGCGAACGCGCTAGGAATTCATTCGCGATAGTGCGGACTGCGAAGCAGTAGTCGATTGTGGTACCATATCCGCAGTGCCAAACTACGCGCATCCCGAAGTTCGCATCTCGGGCACATCCAGCGATAGGAGAGAAAACCTATCAGCTAGCGGCGTAGGGCATTCCCGCCTGCTTTGATCTTGCAAGGGAATTGGGGCTGAGCCCAGGCACTGGGACGGACTCGTCGGCGACAGCCTGCGAGTGACCCGCGCGCTCGGTGTAGACCTTCGGGCGGGGCAGGCAGCCATCTGATGGTTATCAGGCAATTGCGGGCGGCGTATCGCATGCACCTGATGGACGGGATGGCTCACTCGAAAGAGTGCGGGCGCACCTGCCGATAGGGTGCTGTGGCACCGAGGGAAGTGCAGGTCGTTTGCGGGGACAGGACGATCACCGATCTCGAATCACTTGTCGAGCATCAATGCGACGCGTGCTATCGCACCCGTTCGCGGTCTAATAGATTTGGAGCGCTCAAAGACAGAGAACGAGCAGGGCGCGCAGCGCGCGCACGCTATCGAAGGGAGAGTGCGGAGGGTCGTCGGATAGATCCATGTTCACGCGATTGCACCAATACGAATTGACGGATACCGCCAAAGCATCTCTCGCCAAAGCCGAGAAGCGAGCGCCCAAGATCATCCGCAGATCAAAGAAGGCACTCAAGAAAGCGCTCGCATCCAAATACCTATCACAGGCCGAGTCGCGAGCCAGGGCCGCGGTCGATTTGATGGTCTCCGCGAGGGCCATTCTTCGCTGCAGGAAGATACTCGCGGCGGTCGACGAGATCGAGGATCCGGAGCGCCTGCAGACCGTGCCGCTCGACGAGCCCATCCGGAGGCTGCTGGCGCTGCCGGTGTCATGCGAGATGCCGGACGGCATCGATCTGGAGGGCAAGGGCGACGCCGTATTTCGATTGGCGGATGCTGTCCGCGACCAGGCCGTATCCGCGGCGATTTCGGCAGCTGGAGAGGCGCCGCCGGATCCCGTGTCGCTCTCGCCGTTCCGGTACAATCTGGACGATGATCATAGCGGTTGACTTCGACGGCACAATTTGTGAGCACGAGTATCCGGCTATCGGCGATCCGGTGCCGCAAGCGCTTGAGACGCTGTTGTCGTGGCAGTTGGATGGCCATCGCATCATTCTATGGACGGCGAGATCCGGTGAAGAGTTGGATGCCGCCGTAGGTTATCTCGAAGGTGCGGGTATCCGTCTCTTTGGCGTCAACGGGAATCCGAAGCAGGGATCCTGGTCGGACTCGCCGAAGGCGTACGCGCAGATCTACATCGACGACGCGGCGTTCGGCTGTCCGCTGGTGCTGCCCGCGGATGGGCGCAGGCGGTATGTCGATTGGCCAAGGATCCGCAAGATGTCCGAGGAGCACGGATTGTACGGATGGGAGTACTTTCGGATGCGAGGCAAGCGAGTCGAAGATGAGACCGGATGACAAGACAGGCGGGCCTGCGTATCCGTCGGTGCGCTCGACCTCGACGAACAAGGGCCATACCATCGACGAGCGGAGATACTTCCGCGACAGGGGCGTGACCGTCCGCGATTACTTCGCGGCCAGAGCGCCGGAGATGCCGGACTCCGTGTGGGGCGGAGAGCCGGATCTGTCCGATGACACGACTCGCGCGGCGTATTTCGCGGTGCGCGCGATGTGGGCATACGAGTTCGCGGATGCGATGCTGTCCGCCAGAGGAGACGTACCGTGAAGCCTACCAAGGGCGCGATCCGCCACGATCCTCCGAAGGCGTGGGGCGATTGCATCCGCGGCTGCTTCTGCACGATCTTCCACGAGCCTATCGAGGAGGTGCCGCATTTCGCGGATGGCGGCGCTCCGGATCTCGCAGTCGTGGACAAGGCGATCGACGATTGGCTGGCGGTGCGCGGATATCGGATGGTGGCGCTGTTCTTGGATGGCGATCATATCGATCTGCAGGGCGTCCTGGACTGGGTCGGATCGCGCAATGAGGACGCCGTCTGGATGCTGTCCGGCAAATCGTCGATCGGCGAGAATCACGTGGTGGTCTGCCGCGGCGCGAAGATCGAGTGGGATCCGAGCCCTGTCGACAGCGGCATCGTCGGGCCGTGCAGGGAAGGGTTCTGGTGGCTGGAGTTCATCATCCCCAGATTCACACACGTCGGCGATCAGTACTACAGGCACTTCAACAGGCAGATTCCCAAATAAATTGCACCTTTCTCCCTGATTCCCCTTGACACCTATGGCGGGATAGCATATACTAATACTAGAGGAAACGAGAGATGGCAACCTTCAAGATCCAGAAGCGAGAGCCCGGTACGCATCGATGGATCGCCGCGGGAAACTTCGGCGAGGACGAAGAAGCAGCTCGCGAGGCGTTCGACGACTTCATCTGGGGCGGCGACCACGAGGGCGTCGAGTTCAAGTTATTCCGGATCGAGAAGAACGACTTGTTTCACTCGGGAACCACGCGGCACTTGTTAGAGCAGCAGACGGCTGTCGGCAACGCGGTGTAAAGGAGCAACCAATGATCCACGCAAACGCAGGAAACAACTGGAACGCCGTCGCGCGATGCGGCCAAGCGCTCGATGCGCAGTATCCGGGCATAACGCCCTATGTGGAGCACTGCGCCACCAACAGTCCGAGCGCGGTCGACTGCCCGCGCTGCTTGAAAGGGCAGACCGAGTACAAGATCCCGTATCCCGCAGGCATGGCGCCGACCAAAGGGTTCGTCGACTTCCGCGATTTGGAGAAACAATCATGACAACCACCAAGACCAAGACGACGCACTGGTGCAAGGATCGCGTATATGGACGAGGATTCGGTTTCGGATCCCCGTGCAGCAACAAGGCGAAATACGATCCGGACGAGAACGGCGTCCCGACCAAGTGCTGGTCGCACAGCACCGACCGCAAGAAGAAGGACGACGAGCGCCGCGAGCGCGAGTATCACCGGCGCGAGTATCACCGGCGCAATGCGCGCAGGCGCGTCAAGGAGCAGGCGCAGAACCGGTATCTGGATATCGTGGCGCAGGCCCTGCCGCGTCTGGCGGATGAGGAGATGGATGCCTTCCTCCATATCTCGAGCAACCGACTGTGGAACGCCATCCAAGACGAGAAGAAGGGCCGGACATCATGACCAAGCCGAAGCCGATCAAGAGCCTCGACGGAAAGGTCACGATGTATGAGTTGGATGGCTGGGTGATCCGCAGGTTCGGAGGCACTCGCCATAGGTGGATGGCTGGAAAGATCTGTGCCGACCAGCCAAACCATATCCGGCGATTGGCAGATGGATCTGTCGATCCGGCGAGTGCGTGGTTGGATCCAGGATCGGAGAAGATCTACCCGAAATTGGCGGATGCGTGCTCCGGAGTGATTAAGGCGAATGCGTTCGAGAGACGGCGAGAGGATATGGGGTTTGACAGGAAACTGCGCCACCTCTTGGATCTCGGCGACGCCTACAGGGACGCGGCCTTCGTGCATAACTTCAAGCCCAAGAAGAATCCGGGCCCTGCGCTACTGAAGGAGATCCTCGATGCGCGGGATCGCATGGACGCCGCGAAGCGGGAATTCGATACGGCGCTGGACGCGTTCGCAGATCGCGTGAGGGAGTACGCATGCTGAATATGCGCGAGAAAGCGGTATAGTAATTGCGTGAGCGAGGCCTTGCACGTATTCGACATCGAAGTCGCCGGGATCGATGCCAAGATCGCGTCTATCGTGAAGTCGATACCGGGCGCCAGATTGGTAGAGTGCAAATCGAATCCCTTGCTGTGTACGACGGAGGTCGTTGTCAGCAAGGGATCTCGCCGCGCGCAACTAGTCGTCGCGTTCGAGGCCGTGAATACCGCCTCGGGGTACGTGAGGAAACGCCTACTCTATTTTCTCGATCAAGCGGCGGAGAATTCCTAGTGTCCGTAAATCTGATGGGCGACCACGCTGCGCAGGCCGAGCGCTACGAGCGCGAGATCAGGGAGTTCGCGGCCGATCCGCGCAGGACCGTACTGGTGCTCGAAGGGCTCGTGCCGATAACGCTGGTGAAGGATCTGTCGCTCGATCCGGGCAAGATGTATCTTATTGATCACGCGCAACTGCGCAGCATGCGACCGAGTTATAGCCTACGGCGACAGCCTATGACTCTCACTCCGGACACCAAGCCGCCGACATAGTATACGACCAGCGCTCGTAAGATTACGCACCTCTGTATCGCTAGTATTGCTAGCATGCTATTCGCTCTAATCGGATCGCTGGTGGTGTGCGGTCTCAGTTTCTACGGGATGTACTGTATCGACCGTTACGAGTTGTTCCACGAGGCTGTGGCGCACGGCCTGACAGGGCAGGTGCAGTACCGAGCCACAGATCTGGCGCTCCATCTCCAAGAGGATTTGAGGACGGTGGCATCTCTCGCAGTCGCAGGCGTATCGTGGACCGTATTTGACCAAATCACGGCTCACAGACTTAGCCTGCACCGCGCGATCTACAACGAGGGGTACAACGATCCGGACGTTCTCCGAGCGGCGGTGGTCTTGGGCTGGTGCCTGCTCTTCAGCTCCTTCGTGCGAGCGTTCACGAGCTAGACACGTGCTGGAGATCGCGCTCGTCCCGCTGGCCTTCCAGGCGATGTTTGCGGAAGAGGTCCGACGAGCGGACATGGAGCCGTACGCTCTGATTATCGCGGCCCAGATCAAGCACGAGTCGAACTGGAATCCGGATGCGGAGAGCCCTGTCGGCGCGCAAGGGTTGTCTCAGATCATGCCGACCACATGGCAGGATCTTGCTCCGCGGCTCGGATCTGATTGCGCAGACAAGACGGCCAAGGATCCGCGCTGCGCGATCCGCGCGCAGGTGCTGTATCTGCAGGACATCTCCGGATACGTGACATCCACTTCGGGCGCCACGCGACCGCCAACCTTGGTAGACGAACTCCAGATTGTGTTGGCCTCCTATAACGCGGGTATGGGATGGATCAAGCGCGAGCGAAGGGAGTGCTACGGAGAGAGGCGCTGCAGGTCTGGCGTCTGGATCGATAACGTGGAGGAGCACTGCTTGCGATCTCCGGCGGCGTGCCAGGAAACGCAGCATTATGTGGGCAGGATCACGAATACGGCGCTCAATGCATATCTGCGAGGTTGAGTGGTATAATCGGAGCGGGAAATGGACCAAGATATCACAACCACGCCGACGGTGCTAGCGGGTACGGAGGTCGACAGGTGGTACACCATGCAGAACCTTGGTGACATTCCTGTCCGTTTCAAGGTTTCCGCTACTCAGCCTAATGCGACCGACCGGTCTTTCTTCCTCGCGCACTCCGCAACGGCGAATGTCAAGCATCCAAGCGGGTCAAGCGTATGGGTGTGGACTCCGCGCGGCCGTAGCGCGCTGTTCTACGACAAGGGCGAATAGTCGTGTCCGTATCGTTTGGCGGAGGAGTTAGCAGGGGCGGCGGCTCCGGCCTCGTCCTGCGAGATCCCCCGGACATCTTCACAGGCGCGAATCTAGCGGCGTGCATTACGGCTCGGAATGCCTACTTCACGGCTGCGGCCAATGCCGCGTCTCTCGCCGAGTTCCAGCGCGATCAATTCTTGGCCATCATGCTCGATCCGGCGGGTGCGGATAACTCGGTCTGGCAGACCTACGCGCCCGGAAACGATGGCGCGGCATACTCCGCCGCAGCGTGGCTGGATCGGAGTTCGGTGACGAGGGGAGATCGCGGACCCGGCCCTACAGATGCGCAGGTGACCTCGGCGGTCCAGACCGGCGTGAAGCCTTATGCCCGTACAGGCGGGCCGCAAATTTCCGGCGCCGACGCCGATCCGGCATTCGTGCTGGAACCGGAACTCACGCAATCGTTCCTGCTCGGGATTATCGGTCTCACGGCGGCGGAGTTGAACGACCTGTTCCTGGACGCGGCCGTCTCCGGGACCGGGGCCGGCCGCGTTATCACGATCACGCAGGCGGACGGGTCCACCATTTCGCTGGCGGTTCCGGATACAGGCGGAGGTGGCGGAGGCGGATCGGCGGACGGCGTGGTGACCAGCGCGGCCTTCTCGGCGGACGGCATGACGCTCACGCTGGGCACGTCGGCGGGCGGAACCGTCACGGCCAACGTGCCCTCGGCGCTCCGGCAGTCCGGCCTCTCGCAGGCGCAGGTGCAAGCGCTGATCGACGCCGCAGATGCCGACGACCTGGACGCGGCAGACGTGGCCGCTCAAATCACGGCGCAACTCGCGGTCTATCGCCAGTTCGCCGGCGTTATCAGCCGGAGTGCAGACTACGAGATCCAAGTGGCCGATCGCGGCGACACGATCCGCCTTACGGGCGCCGCGGCCCGCACGTTCACGGCCGCCTCCGGCGTCCCGATCGGATGGTGGGCGCGACTGCTGAACACGTCCACGGCCGACCTGACGTTCAGCGCCGGAATCGCGGGCCGGATCGAGGGCGCGGGCAGCACGCTGACAGTGCCCGCGGGGGATTGCGTAGCAGTCCAGTATCTCGGCGCGTCTACGTGGGCGGTCATCACCGACACGGCGGGCGAGGCGGCGGGCGGAGACGGCGGCGGAGAGCCCGCGCGCGAGTTGGAGGTTCTTGCAGCTCCCGAACCCATCGTGGCCACATCGGGCGTCACGCAGCAGGCACTTCCGACAGGCTACGACTCTTACGACAATTATGAAATCATCGCCACCACGACAGGCAATGTCGTCACCGTACTGCGCGGGCGCGCGGCATGGCTGGCAGCGCAGACCGACGCGGCGGCGACGAAACTCGGCGTGCTCGACCAGTCGGAAGCGGGCAGCCGCCAGTGGCTCACGTGGACCCCTTCGACTCGCACCTTCGGGCGGGGCGGCCAAAATCCGGGCACCGAATTGAGCGCGCGCATCGTGTCGGTTCGCCTTTACGACGACGGCGGCGCGGGCGGATCGGGGGAGATTGCCGACAACAGCATCGCCCCGATAAAGGCGCTGGCGGGCACGGAGGCTGAAAAGCGAGCTTGGCGCATTCGTTTCGACGCGGCAAATATCTCGATCGGCACCACGCTCCCGCCGATCGCGGAGACCGGCGACGATGATATCCGGATCATCCCGCAGGAAGTTGCCAGCGGCCTGTCCTTCGTGGACATAGCGGACCGCGCAACCGAACTGAATTCGGCGGACGCCGGCGACGTGATCATGACGATCATGTTCCGCGAGAAGCAGTGGGTCCGCGTCGGCAACATCATCACCGGACGGGGCGATGCCACTGCGCGGGCGGCTATCGAAGCGCTGATGCTCCGCGTTGCTGCCAACGAGCAACTCGCTTCAGACATCGACCGCATCGTGGACGGCGTCAGTTGGGCGAACGCTCCGGCAGCGGAGGCTCAGTTTGCAGCTATTCTGGCCTCCTCGGCTCTCGGGCGAAAAGTAACGCGAGTCGACACGACCGCCATAGATCCCGCAACCGACATACCCGCAGCGACCGCATGGAACACGGTCCTGAATCCGGTCCCTGACGACAGCGCGATCCTGATCCGCGTCAAGACCGGACTCGCTTCGATCCAATTCCGGATGAACAACAACGGCTCTGTCCAGCCGTTGTTCTCGTTCCGGTCACGAGTCAGCGATGCGAACTGGGACTACTACGACGGCGGGATCGTGTCGGGCGGCGCGTCTGCCATCGAGAAGCGCACCGAGGCTTTTCACACTGCTTTCCACGGCGAGTTGTCTGGCCGGGCGCTGGAGCAGGTCGAGGCTCTCGCGGGCGGCGGCGCAGACGCCACGGCAAGGGCTGCGGCGACTGCGGCCCAGACCGCCGCCGATGCCAATACCGCGGCCCGGTGGCCGGGCGAGGCGTTCGTGACTCCACATGAGATCCCGATCGATCAGGATCCGTTCACCATGCGAGCATTCCTGACCTCGGTGGCTGGCTCGTACCCGACCGGCGCGAAGATGCGCATCAACGCGAGCGGGCGCAACGGGGCATGGGTCACTATCGCCAGTGAGTCGCCCGCCGAACTCGCGTTTGACGCTACCCAGACGCGGAATCTGGTGTCGAACGCTAGCGGCGGGCTGGTCGGCGGCCTGCCGCGCCTGCACATCGCAGATAGCGACGATACCGAGTTGGCTGTGATCCCGCTCCGAATCCCGCTGATCCCGCGAGGCAAATGGCGCACCTTGACAGGCTCCAGCCCCTACACCGTGCTCGCGACCGATGACGAGTTCGAGGCTGCGCTGATCCGAGGCACTGCCGGCGTGAACGGGCGCGTTCTGGTCGGATCAATCCCGCGAGCTGCTCTGACTCAGACGGCCAAGTTCTTTGCAGCTGCGGAAGCGAATCCGACAGGGAACAACCGAGAGGCAATAGGAGTGAACGCACATCTGGATTCCGCAGGAACGTCGCTTACGCTAGTTCTGGCCGGAATTGGTGGTGTTGGAGGCGATCGCTTGGCTCAGTGGTCAGTAGAGGAAGTCTACGCGAAGTAGGAGACATGGTACCAACACACAATTACGCACACAGCGGAGTGACAATACTCGGAGTTCCGGAGGGGTACGACATCAATCGGCTCGTCCTGTCTGAGTCTCACGGAACGATCGCCGTAGCGTGGAACGGCCACGAGTTCGAGCTGATCACCGGAGCACGAGTGAGTCGCAGCACCGACGGATCCAAGGTGTGGATCAGTCTATCTTCGAGCACCGAATCCAAGGAAGAGCTGATGCTGGTCTACTACCCCATCGACCAGCGCATGACCATCAGCGACGTAGAAGGCGCGACCATCGCCTACGCAAACGAGACGAACGACGGCTGGCTGTTCGCCCACTGCGATGCGGACTTCCACAACGACTTCGAGTACCGCCTGCTGGCCTCTGCCGCCGCCGTCTTCGGCCCGTGGCACCGACAGGCCCGTCATGGCATCCAGATCGGCCACGGCCTCATACTCGGCAACAACAACGCCGAGAACCGTGGTGCCCTCCAAGGTGCGCAGGATTACGCCGTCTGGCTCGACCACTTCCACAAGACTGTGGCGGAGGCGCTGATCGCTGAGGCCCGCGGACGGCACCTTGGCTACTACCACCAGAACCCGCACGAGGCCCACATCCACCTTCCACTCGAGCGCGCCATTGTGGCGACCAAGGCGAAGTGGGAGGCGGATGCCGTCCTGAACACCCAGTTCCTCGCCATCCGTGCCGCGATCAACCCGCTCCTGGTCCAGGTGCGGGCACGCCACGCCTACGAGACGCGATGGGACCGAGAGGCTAGACTCGCGGCAGAAGCCAAGACTAAGGCGGACGCCGAAACGAATTCACAAGGGGGCTAGACAATGCCGAAACCACTCACCTATCAACGCTTCAGCAACGACGTGTTCATGCTGCTGTGCCGCGCCGAGACGCCCGTGAAGGATATGCCGGAGCATCCGGTGATCAAGGAACTCGACGAGCAGTTGGACGAAGTGCGCGAGTGTGATCATATCCGCACGGGATTCCCGTACGGGCCGCTGACCAAGCCGCGCGCCTGGCGAGGCTGCTTCACGATCGGGACGTGCAAGTTCCAGGTGAAGTCGATCTACGCCTTCCCCAAGTTCTTCGGCCTGATTTGCGATACGGAGTCCGGTACGCACGATCCCGTCGAGATCCAGGCATTCGTGGCCGAGGTGAACGCCGCCGTCGCTGCCGACCTGGGCCTGGATAGGCTGGGGTAGGCGAAATGGGCAATCGGCCTGTCCCGATCGATCAGGCGCTGCACCGCCGCATGCGACTGATAGCGCAGGCGATGGCGGAGAGAGTTTCGCCAGGTCCGTGGGCTGGCTACCGCGCGGATGAACTGCTGGTCACGCGCTACGAGCGCCCCAGCAGCCTCGGCGGCGCGCCGACAGTATCAGCGCACCGCGCCAACAATCGCGAAGCGAGCATCTCGATAGGCTTCCTCCAAATGGTCGATATCCAAGAGGAGCGAGTCAGCGATCGGCAGGTGACGCGAGATGGCATCCAGGAGCGGCACCGGTTCGACGTCGCATTCAAGCACGCGATCCACTATCGAGAGGAACTCACGCATGAGTTCGAGCGCACCGTCTCGTTCTCCCAGGCCGCGAAGCAGGCGTGGGAGGTAGCGGCGAAGGCCAGTCTCTCGGTGGAGTACGCGGGCATCAAGGGCGCCGTCGAGGTGTCCGGCAAATACGGACAGGAACTTGAGCAGCGAGCCAGCCAGAGCACCACGGAAAGGGATCGCGTAACGAAACTGCTGGAGTTCACAGGGCCCGCCGAGTTCAAACTGGAGGCCTTCCGGAGCAGGAATCGCGAGCGCCGTGTCGTGACCGCTCGAGCGGACTTCGACGGCAAGGTATATTTCCGGACGGACGGCCAGTGGGAGTTCACCACGTTCCGCACGCAGTTCCTGCCGATCGCTCGCCGGACTGCCAGCGACGATATCTACGGCTACGAGCAGTTCCGACGCTATCCGCTCAGCGACGCCGAACTGGATGCGCTCGAAGCGCCTGCGGACAGCCTGATTGAGTTCCCCGTGGAATACGACGAGGTGCTCACGCAGACTTTGCGCGAGGTCTGATTCCTGTGCGGAAGCCGATTGTCCACTTGGCCCTGCGCAAGCAGCATTGGTGGCAGTGGACTCTCACAGTGTGCGGTCGAAGCGTTATGCCGAGCACTCGCATGACAGATGATCGCGCCAAGGTGACCTGCCTGGATTGCTTGGATTCGCGAACGCCGAGGTAGACATGCCGCTGCAACGGAGCCTGCGCAATGCCAAGTATGATCGCTTGGGTCCGCGACGATTCAAACTCCGGGCGACAGTGCGGATCTTTCTCGGATATCGCCTGCCTCCCTCGCATGTCGGCTGTGCGGATCATCCGGATGTGGAGATCTACACGGATGAGGAATATCGCACCGTGATGGAGGTGGACGCCGGATTCGTCTGGAATGGAGCATCCGGACCTACGTGGGATAGCGAGGGGATTCGCAGATCCGCGCTGATCCATGACGCCCTGTACTACATGTTCCGCCGAGGCGCGATAGACAAGCGGTGGCGCAAAGTAGCCGATCGGTGCTTCTATCACCTGCTGCGAGATGCCGGAGTAAATCCGGTGCGGCGGTTTTACTATTACTGGGGCGTACGTTTGTTCGGAGGACGCGCAGCATCTGCGTGATGTATAATAGCCGTGATGGACGTACCGCTACTGCTCGCCATCGAGTTGGCCGTCACGCTAGTAGCCTTGGTTGCGTATGCTCTGCGCCAGGAGAACTTCTTTAGGAATTCTCTGCAGACCATCGAGGCGATGGTCAAAGACCATAAGCGCGAGGATCGCGAGGCCACGCAGCAACTCAACGCGCTGCTCGCCACTGTCACCGAGAATCAGAAATACATCGTCGACCGCTGCGAGCAGATGTGCCGAATCCAGAAAGAGACACTGGACGAGCTGAAGCATCTGCACGAAGCCGTGACGCAAGAGTCCCGAGATTCGGCACTGCGGCACAAGGATTTGCTGATGGCGATCAACGCCGCCAGACCCAAGGAGTAGACTCATGGACCCGCTGACACTTCTTATCACCATCCTCATCGCGCCCACCGTCGCGAACTTTCTGCAGTCCGCGATCAGTCCGCTGTTCGCGGGCATGACTGCAGACAAGGCAGCCCGAGGGGCGTCCAAGGCTCGCAAGACGCGAGCGCTGGACCGCATCGCCAATCATCCGCGCGCGAAGGTCGGCTCGAAAATAGACGGCCTGTGGTTCAACGGCAACGGCGGTCTGGTAGAAATGCCCATCGGCGCGTGCATGATCGTCCAGATCGGCCTCGGCTTCGTGGAGGTCATGAACGCCAAGGGCCAGACCCAGAACTTCTCGGTAGCGGAGTGGGAAGACATGCACCCGCTCTATGCCAAGGAGGTCTAGGTGCGATCACTCCTGAAACTCGCCGGAGTGGCCAAGCACGGACCGCTGGTGCCCGTGTACCTCGGCGGGATGGTCTTGCTCCTGATCAGCCTCGCGGTCTTGGACCACTGGTTCGTGCTCGCACTGGCCGCCATTCTGACCGCCGGTTACGTACTGGCGAAGCGGTACGGGGGTGCGGAGTGATGGACATCCTGATCATCTGCGGCGCCGCGCTTGGCTCAGTGGTCATAGGGTACGTCTGGATCTCAATTCTGGAGTGGTGGGACGCGCGGAGTTGGTGAGATGGAAACGTTTGCCCCCGTCTTGGCGTTCTGCGCTACGCTGCTGGCCATCTTGGGGACCATGTGGGCCGTGATAAAGATTCTGAGGAGTCTCTGATGTTCCGCCTATTCAACCTCGGCGGGCCAAGTTTCACCGGGATCAATGTCAAGATTGAGAACCTGCACCTCACGGGCAGGACGTTCGCGCTGCTGATCCTCGGCGGCGAGATCATCCGCGCGGTATCGCCATACGGCCTGGTGGACGGAATGGCGAAGGCGCTGGCCGTCTCGCTGTGCCTGTTCAGGATCCTCGCGCCGATCCGGGAGAAGTGAGCGTGCCTGAAACCCCGGCCGAGAATTGGGAATTGAGACTCTTCTTCTTGGGCGTCGGCATAGGCGTGGTCTTGTCCCTGTTGGCCTTTGGATTGATCGACAGAATCGCGGGAGTCTGTTGAGATGCGCGACTTCTTGAGAGGCATGGCGCTTGGGGCGGTTTGCGCTCTGCTCGCGCTGGTGATCGCGGCGCTAACGGCTTGCGGCCCTGTCCGACCTCCGAAGCCTGCGCAGCCCACCCCCGAGGATCTGGCGGCGGCCGTCCCGGAACGCGTCTTCGATTCGTGCCTTCTGCCGCTGGATCAACAAGCGGTGCTGTTGGGATTCACCCGCTGCCAGGCTGTGGCTCTGCGAGCGTATTACCAGTCCGATCGGCGGCGCGTCTTGCGCGGCTGCGTCGCCCAGGTAGAAGGGGCGCTGGAGGCATTATGCGAAACTCCACCATTGCCATAGCGGTGCTAGCGGCCTTTGCGGCCGGCTGGCTGCTTCGGAACGCCACCGCGCCCGCCACCCTCATCCACACGGGCCTCGAAGCGGTGCTGGGCGACAGGGATGGCCTCCAAGCCCAGATCCACGCCTACGAAGTCACCGACAAGGCGCTGCGGGCGCAGATCCAGGCATCCAAGGCCCGCGAGCAACGCGCAGTCCGGCTGCTAGAGGATGCCCGGAATGCCAGATACAAGGCCCTCGCCAAGGTTCGTGATCTAGAGGCTCGCGCACCTGAGATCGAGCGGCACGTCGCCGAAGCCGAGCAGGTGCTGCGCGTTCCCCCGCCGCCTGACTGCCGACCGCTCTACGACGAGGTGGTGAAACTCGCAGCGGACGTGGAATGGGCGTCTGATATGCTGGACGCCAAGAGCGACGAGATCCGCGCGCTGGACTCTCAAATTTACGCGCGGGATCTGGAGTTTACCGAACTCCGGCTCCAGAATTCGCAGTATCGGGGCAGGCTAGAGGCTGCTCAGGTGGTCATCCGCAAGGCCAAGAAGAGCGGACGGAGGTCCAAGATCGCTGGTTTCGCAATCTTGGGTGCCGGGATCTTCATCGCAACGAGGTGATGCGTGTCTGACCGCAATACGAATCAGTCCACATCCTATTGGATTTTCGGATCGCGCCTGCGCGAGGCTCGTGATCGCCGCATGATGACGCGAGCGTTTCTGGCGGCCAGAGCTGGAGTATCCGTCTCAAGCATCGATAAATACGAGGATGGGACAGCACTGCCGACCGTCGAAAATCTCCAGAAGCTTTCTCGCGTTCTCGGCACCAGTGCGGATTGGCTGGTGGATCTGGTACCGGAGGATCCCGCCAGGCCTATAGGGCCGGAGTGCGAATCTTTGATCAAGCGGTACAATGATTTGTCGGATGAGCAGCGGCAGACCGTGGCGGATCTGGTGGGCGTGATGGCGGATCGCAGGAGTGGGGATACGGCGTGAAACCCGGCGGCGGCAGGGCCAAGGGCGCCGCATTTGAGAGGGCGATCGTAAAGGCGATCCGCGACGCATTCGGAGTCGAGCGAGAGGACGTGTATCGCACTCCTCTGTCCGGAGGGCACTTCGCGGACTCGAAGCACTCGCCTGGCGATATCCAGTTCTCGCCGTGGCTGCGCGAGGTGTTTCCGGTGGCCATCGAGTGCAAATTCCAGAAGGTGGCATCTCTGGATCACCTGTTCCTCGATAGCCTGGATAAGTCGTATTGGGCGAAGTGGCTGGAGCAGGCGAGCAGCGCATCCGAGGAATTGACGCCGTGCCTGGTCGCTCGCATCGGTCGCAGGAATTACGCGATCACGCCGATGCTGCCTAATGCACCGATCCGCATCGGCGAGCCGGAATTGCGATTCTGCCACAAGGGTGCGTGGTGGTCTATGATGCGATTCACGGATTATTTGCAGCGGTGGGTCTCGCATGTTCAGTTGGTGAAAGGCTGATATTCCCAAATAAATTGCACCTTTCTCCCAAATAGCCTTGACTCCTATGGTGGGATAGCATATACTCATAGTCAGGAGGACGCTATGAGGCTCTACCACAGCAAGGAGCGCGAGCGGTTTGAGGTGCTCAGTGCATACGACGACCGCCACGAAATCAAGGCTGCCGGATTCTGGTGGGACCGCGCGGTGAAGCGCTGGCACACGGATGATCCGGCCAAGGCTCGCCGCCTGCGCCACGTCGCGGACGACACCGCGATCACGGCACTGCGCGCGTTTGAGGAGCAACTGGACGCATCGCGCGCGGTTAGCGCCGACGTGCAGATCGCCGCTCCGGACGGCTGCGAGTACATGCCGTTCCAGAAGGCGGGCGTCTCGTTCGCGGCGAGCCGGAAGGCGACGCTGATCGCGGATGAGATGGGTCTGGGCAAGACCGTGCAGGCCGTCGGGACGCTCAACGCGCTGGATCGCGAGGCCGCGTTCCCCGCGCTGGTCGTGTGCCCCGCATCGCTGAAGATCAACTGGCGGATTGAGTTGGCCAAGTGGTCGGTGCATGATGTGACGGTCGGGATCGCCAATGGCGGATCGCTGCCGAATACGGATGTGGTGGTGGTCAACTACGACATCCTCGTCAAGCACATGGCGAGCCTGAAGAATCGCCAGTGGCGGACGCTGATCGCGGACGAGGCGCACTACGCCAAGACGCTCAGCTGCCGCAAGGACAAGCGGACCGGCGAATTGAAGTGGACCGGATCGCAGCGAGCGAAGGCACTCCGCGAGCTGGTCGAGTTGGCGGATCGCAAGATCCTGTTGACAGGCACGCCGATCACCAACAGGCCGAAGGATCTGTATCCGCTGCTGTCGATGCTCGATCCGCAGGCGTGGCGCCCGGAGCGGTTCTTCGGATTTGCGAAGAGGTATTGCGGCGCTCATTTCAACGGATATGGGTGGGACTTCAACGGTGCGAGCAACCTGGACGAGTTGCAGGATAAACTCCGCAGCACGCTTATGATCCGCCGCTTGAAGAGCGAGGTGCTCACGGAGTTGCCAGCCAAGACGCGGACGCTGGTGACGCTGCCGTCGACCGCCGGACAACTGGCGCACGAGGGCGAGATGATGGAGTTCGCCAAGCCCGCGCTGGACAAGGATTACGATGGCGCCGCGGCCGCCCTGCGAAGCGGAGGTGCGGTGGCCTTCACGAAGATGGCTAAAGTACGCCACCAGACCGCGCTCGTGAAAGCGCCGCAGGTGGTCGATTTTATCCGCGAGACGCTCGAGTCCGAGGATAAAGTGATCGTGTTCGCGCACCACAAAGACGTGGTCGAGGTGCTCCGCGAGGGACTGGCCGCTTACAATCCGGTCACGATCGTCGGCGACGACACGATGGAGCATCGCCAGCAGGCGGTGGAGGCCTTCCAGAACAACGCGGATGTCCGCGTCGTGATCGGAAACATCCAAGCGGCGGGCGTGGGCCTGACGCTGACCGCCGCGCGCACCGTGATCTTCGCGGAACTGGACTGGACGCCTGCCAATATCACGCAGGCGGAGGACAGGGCGCACCGCATCGGCCAGCGCGATAACGTCACCGTCTACCACGTGGTGCTGGACGGATCGATAGACGCGAGGCTCGCGGAGATCCTGGTCGAGAAGCAGGGCGTGATGGACGCCGCGCTCGACAATCGCCAGCAGGCCGTCGCGCCGAAGCCGGTCGATCCCAAGCCGGTCGATCCCAAGCCGCGGACGGACGTGACGCCTGTCGATCCGGAAGCGAAGGCCGCGATCCACAACGCGCTGCAGATGCTCGCAGGCGTGTGCGACGGAGCGACAACGCGAGATGATATGGGATTCGACGGACGCGACACGCGGTTCGGGAAGTCGCTGGCCAATGCGGATAGCCTGTCGGACAAGCAGGCGCGCTATGGCGCGAAGATGGTGCGGAAGTACCACCGCCAACTCCCGCCGGAGGTGGTGGATGTCGCGAAGCAGGTTCTGGCTGCTTAGGTGCAGTCACTCGCAAGAGAGGTGCGGAAACGGTAGAATCAAGGTGGACATCATGGGTCACACGAAAACAGATTTGACGGTATATCGGACAGGCAAGATTCGCCTGCCAGCGGATTTCCAGGCACGAGAGGTCGTCGTGGAGTTCCGCCAACCGGATATCCTTGTGATTCGGATTGCGCGCGATGGGGAGATCGGATTGACTCCGCAACTCCCGCGTTTCGGCAAGTCCGCCCATATTGCACCGCTCCGCGCATTCAAGCGACTCGGTATCGATCCCAAACGCGTGGCTGGGGATTACGTCCCCATCCGCAGGGACGATGTGTTGGAAGTCAGATTGAAATCGGAGGACGACGGAGATGGACGCGATAGTGTATGACACCGCCACAGGCGAGTGGTCTGGAGAGCTTCCGCCCGGGTGCGATACCCGTGTGCAGTGGCTCGATAAAGGCAAGTGGGTTCCGGAGAAGGGACTCGACACCCGAGAGAGGGATGATGGATTACGAGTGCTCTCCCGCGCGATTCGCAGGGGGCCTCTGAAGTACGACAAGTATCGGCTGGTCCAATCGGGGCGGAGCGGGATCGTAACGAAGTCTCGCAAGCGCCGCGCGGCACCTCCCGACACAAGCGAGGGAAGCAACATGAACAATCCATTCAGGGCCGGCACCGACCGCGCCAAGGTTTTCGACATCCTGCGAGACGGCAAGCCGCGAACGCAGAAGGAGGTCGATGCAGAGTACGGCGAGCCCGTACACCGCTCCGCGATGTGGGGCATCCACATGGCTGGCGAGAAGAACGGCTACAAACTGGTCCGCGGCGAGAAGCGCAAGATGTGGATCGAGTTCGAGGACGGTTCGCAGGCATCCGCCGCTGCGGAGGACGAGGCGCCTCCGGAGAAGGCCGCGCCCGCCGACGATTCGCCCAAGCCTGCCAAGAAGGGCGAGGAGAAGAAGGCCAAGCCCGCGAAGGCCGCCAAGCCGAAGAAGGCCAAGAAGGCCAAGAAGGAGCCCGAGGTTGAGGCCAAGCCAGCGAAGCCGAAGAAGGCCAAGAAGGCGAAGCCTGCCAAGAAGGGCAAGCCGAAGAAGGCCAAGAAGGCCAAGAAGAAATCTGACCGCGTCCGGCTGTAAACCATGCCCGAGACGGTCGCAGCGATCATACGCAATCGCCAGGTGGTGCTGAAGCGCCCTTTCCCTAACGAGGAACTGCGTGATTTCTGGTCGTTCCGGCCGTCCGGGTATCGGTTCATGCCGAAGTACGCCAGCGGCTTGTGGGACGGATACATCCGCCTGCTGCGGCGAGGCAAACTGCCGCTCGGCCTGTTCATGGCGACATACGAGCAGGCCGAGCGCGATTTCGATATCCGGTTCTGCATCGAGTGGGACGACTCGGATCCTATCGAGTTCCGCCACGTATCCACGTCTGACAGGGAATACCAGGTCGAGTGCGTCCAGGCGATGAAGGATGCGTCGGGCGCTGGCGGCGGCATCATCTGGGCTGCGACGGGAGTCGGAAAGACTAGGATGGCTGCGATGTTCTGCCAAGACGCGCTGTGCAAGATCTGCTTCGTCGTCGACGAGTTGACGCTGATGGATCAGGCGATCAAGGCTATCGGGGACGTCACAGGAGAGCGCATCGGTCAGATCGGCGATACGGTTTTCGATCCCGCGCGCGTGACCGTCACGATGATCCAGTCGCTGGACAAGCACCGCAATCGGAAGGAGTTCCGGGAGTGGTCCGAATCCGTTAGCGCCGCGATCATCGATGAGATGCACACGGCGATCAACGACCGCCAGGTCCGCGTCCTCGACGAGATGCGGAATCTGAAGGCGATCTATGGATTGACAGCGACGCTCAACATGGATGACGATGGTGCGCGATTGCAGGGATTTGCGCTGGCTGGCCCTGTGATATACCGGATTAATCTGCAGGACGCCACAAAGCAGCGATATCTGACTCGCGGATCCGTGATCCAGATAGGGTATACTGCTCTTCGGCCCGCAGTCCCCGCCAAGGATTATTGGAGCGAATACCGTTCTGAAATTTCGGACAACCCGTACCGGAATGCCCTGATCGAGGATGTGGTCCGAGCGGCGCTGGCGATGGATCGCGCCGTGGTGGTACTGGTGACGAGAGTGGATCATCTGGCGGAGTTGCAGAGGCGTCTGCAGGACGTGCCGCTGGCGATTGTCAAGGGCGATGTGAAGGGCGATGACCGCATCGCCGCGCGAGACAGATTCGAGGCGGGCGAGTATAACCTGATCCTGACGAATCGAGTCTTCGCCAAGGGCGTGGATATCAAGCGCGTGGATCTCATAGTGGACGCGACCGCCGGCAAGTCCGAGCAGGAATGCGTTCAGAGGTTTGGGCGAGGGGTCCGGTTGTACGGATCCAAGAGAGCACTGGTGCATGTGGATGTCGGCGATCGCCGCGGCAGGTTTGGCAGGAATGCCGACCGGAGATATGCCGCGTACAGCAAGGCCGGCATTCCCGCGTTCCGACTGGAATGGAGAGTCGGGATGCGGATGGATAAAGTCCTGCAAAGGGCTGCGGAGTTGGCGGAGGCCGCTCCAGAGGAGACTACCGATGAGCGACGCGGAGATTGAGCGCCTGATACAGGGTGTGGATCGATTGGTTTGGCAGTTGGCGTACAAGATGTGGCCCACGCTGCCGGATCACGCCAAGATATGGATGGACGTGGAGGATCTCTACGCGGAGGGCATGGTGCAACTCTGCAAGAAGGCGCCGACGTGGGATTCGAAGCGCTCGAAGTTCACCACGTTCACGCACACCGTCGTCTGGAGCCATCTGTACAAGGTGCGGATGAAATTCTACGCGAAGAAGCGCGATCCGGGCGCCGGCGCCTTTGTGGATCTCGAGGACGCCGATCTGTATGTGAGGCCGGCGTACAATGCAGATGATCCCGTGATCGTCGACGCCGTCATCGCAGAGTGGTTCGGCAGTGCCTCGTAAATATGACTTGGACGAGTTCGCGGCCAGTCAGCGCGTGATCCTTGATCAGTGCCGCCAGTCGGCTGCGGACGCCGTGCAGCGAGCAATGGCATGCGCAGGTGTCAAGCATTGGCAGTCCGGACAGACGGATCGCTATTTGATCTGGCAGCAGTGGGCGCGCTCGCTGGGCGTGGGGACGGAAGAGGTCGTGTTCTGCACGGTTAGCCACTATCGAAAGAAGTGCGGCCTGAAAGGGCCTAATCTCGGCATGGCGATAGCGTCGCTGACGGGCGAGAAGGCGCGCGAGGTGGTATTCAAGGCGATTGGATTTCGGAGCAGATCCACAGCCAGACTCGTCGGCCACGCGCCGGATCTGGAGGCGTATCGGAAGTTCACCAAGGGATCTCGCTGGAAGCAGGGATCCGACCGTGCCTGGCGAGGCGGTACAGTATGGTCCGGAAGGCCGGTGCGTATCGCCCGCCGCAGGGAGCAAGATGCTGTCCAGCGCGAGTGGGGCTATAAGCATACAGGCCGAGTCGCAGGAGTGATGTGATCCGTGGAGAAACGGGACAGCCCATTCTACGAGCAGGAACTTAGGTCCGAAATATTGGGGATGATCCTGTTCGACCGCCAATTCTTGAGGCGATGCGGCGATAGGGTCAAGCCCGCGGATTTCGAATCCGGCCAATCCGGCGGCTACGCCACAGCGCTGGCATCCATCGGCCTCGATTACTGGCGCAAGAATCGAGTGCCGGTCTCGAACTCCTTGGGCCGCGAGTTGACCAAGTGGTGCAGGGACGCCGGCCTCGGCGCGGATCGCCGCAAGGAGTTGGCCAAGATCGTCCGCCGCCTGCGGAAACGATACGAGCCGGATCGATCAACTGTGGTGCAGGGCGAGGTGCGCGAATTCCAGCAGCGCGTCATCCGCGCACACGGTATCCGCGAGTTGGCTTCGCTGGAGAGCGCCGGAGAGTTGACGGATGATCACTGGATGGAGATCACGCGCAAGGTTCTGGCAGATCGCGATCGGGACTCCGTGCATGATTGGCTAGAGGGCCTGGCGGGACGCCATGTGCGCAGGATCACAGCGGAGCATGCGCGAGTCCCGATGACGCTGATCGAGCCGCTCGACAATCTGGTGCAGCCAATCGGTCGCGGCGATCTGGGCCTGGCGCTGGCGCCATACAAGCGAGGCAAGTCCCTATTCTTGATCTGGCTGGCTGTGGTTTACGCATTCCAAGGACTGAACGTGCTGTTCGCCACTCTGGAGGATCCGCTGGATATGGTCGAGGATCGCATCGACGCATGCGTGTCGGGCGTCCGCGTGAATTTCCTAGGGGAGAATGCCAGGAAGGTGCGCCGGCGCGTGAAGCAATGGGGCACCATGCTGCGGACGCGTATCCGGATCTACGATGGCACCGAGGGCGGAACCACGGTCCAGACCATCGAGGCCGCGTGGGAGCGCGAGCGCGCGGATGGATTCGACGCAGACGTGGTGATCGTCGATTACGATGACGAGATCGCGCCGTCGAAGCGCATGGATAGCCGGCGATTCGAGTTCGCCGAGATCTATCGACAACTGCGCCAGTTCGCATCTCGCGCAGCCGTGGTCCTATGGACTGCCGCGCAGGCCACCCGCGAGGCGGAGAGCAAGGATCTTATCGAGGGCAAGGACGCCGCCGAGGATATTTCAAAGATTCGTAAAGCTACTCTGTCGATCGGTATCGGATCTTGCTCCAAGTGGAATGGGGAGCAGGGTTTGGGCGGAGATGCGAAGACCTTGCACGTGATTACGCACAAATTCGATAGATCCAGAGTTTGGTGCAGAATCTGGTCCGATCCGTCCAAGGGTCTATTTTATGACGCCGACAAAACTTTGGAGTGGCTCTCTGACTCTTCGAGCGACGATGAGGACTGATCGAGCGCGATCCTAAAACCGCGCTCGATGTCCCTGCCATGCACGGCCAGACCGCGCCAAACCCTGCCATACCACGCCTCGCCGCGCCTCGTATTCCTTGCCTTGCCGGGCCATGCCCTGCCGCACCCAGCCGTGCCATGCCCAACCTGGCCTGGCCCCGCCCCGTATTCCCTGCCTCGCCTCGACATGCCACGCGTCACCTCGCCTTGCCACGCGGAACCTAGCCAAGCCCGAAATCTAGCCGAGCGCCTTCACGGAGACGGCCTCGAACCTGCCGAAGTTGCCATTGCACGTCGGCCGCCAGTCGCCGAGGCCGACTCGCCGCCCGCCGATATCGAGCCATCCGATGATGTGCTCTTCTTCGACCAGCTCGTCGTCGACGTCGAGGACGAACGTGCAGCCCCATTCGTTGAACCGCGGCCGCGTCCGCATGGTGCGGGCCTGGCCGACCTTGACGTCGACCGTGAATTGCACCTTCGGATTGTTGGCCAACTCGTGCGGGGTGACGCCGAGCGTCTTGTCGTACTCCAGAGCGCCGACGGATTCGACCACGACGCCTTCGCGGACGAGCGGGCCTTCCTTCCGCTTCTTGGCGGCTTGGTTCAGGAGCGCCTTGATCGCTCCCGCAGGGATTCGCGGCGTTCCGCGCTCGTCGAGCCAGAGAGCGAGTTCGCACTCGGCGGCTTTGATGGCGCGGCGCTCCGTTTCCGTCTTGACTCCGCGCTTCTTGACGAGAGCGCCGAGTTGGATCTTGAGGGGATCGTCGTCATCCATTCCTCGCGTTGAGTGGACGAGGAGGGGCGAAATTCCCTTGATGGAGATTTCGTATCGCATGGTGGTTTCACCTTCTGCACCGCCGCCAGCCAATCGAACAAGGATCCGCCGGCGGTTGCGAATTTCCTCATGTCGGTGACGAATCCGTGGCATGTCGCGCACAGCAGAATCGCGTCGCACGCCTGGATCACAGGACGTCCGTCGCAGCCATTGCCGCATCCGCAGGGATACGTACGCATTACGTGTTCCGGGACATCCGGCAATTCGATTCCCGCAGAGTGGTGGAATTCGAATGCTGTGCCCGGATCATTCCGACCGCAGAACCTGCAGTGCGCTCCGGCCTTGACAGCCTCGCGGCGCAGCCGCTGGAACTCCGGCCCGTACGCGCAGTCTCGGTACAATCTGTTAGAGCGAGACGCGCTGTGCCTATCCGTCACACTGACATTATACCGTATTTTTGGTCGGTATATGCAGTCGTCGTACTAAAATACGAGGCGAGGCTGGTTATGGCATGGTTGGTCTGGGCTCTGCAAGGCGTGGTTCGGCAGGGAATACGCGGCTTGGCTGGGCGTGGCTCGGCAGGGCGCGGCAAGGCGGGGGAAGGGAGGGGGCGGGTTGGGCGGGGAAAAGGGGGGAGGGTGGGCGCGGGGGGGCCAAGGGCGGGGGGGGGGCGGCGGGGCCGGGGGGGGTGTGGCAGGGAATACGGGGCAAGGTTGGCCGTGGCTGCGCAAGGCTCGGTCGGGCAAGGCGCGGCCTGGTGAGGCGAAGTCTGGCAAGGCACGGCAGGGAATCATGAACGCCAGAGTTAACGCCGTTTTGGTGCAGTTGCGTCGGAGGGGTTTGGATTGCAAGCACGCGGGCGGATACGAGATTACGCTGAATTGCCCATTCTGCGTCGGTCGCGGGACGACTCAAGATACTCGCTATCGACTGGGGATCAATGTCAGATATAATCTGTGCCATTGCTTCAATTGCCACTTCAAATCTCGCGACGCCTTGCGAGATCTCAAGGTCACGCTAATCCACGACTTCCCGGAGGAGCCCGCGGAGCCGAAGAAGCCCGAGCGCGAACTGCCGGAGGATTACGAACCCTTGAACGGGCCGAAAGGCGCCCATTGGCAGAAGGTTGCGTGGAGGTATCTCGTGAAGCGGCGATTGGCGCCGCGCCAGATACGCAGGCATGAGATCGGTATCAGTTTGGTCGGCAGGGCGCACCACCGCGTGATCTTTCCTATCTACGGTAATCGCAAGTTGCGCGGATGGAGCGGAAGGTCAATTGTGGAGGCGACGCCCAAGTGGTTGCACTCGCACGGCATGGAGCATGCGTACTCGATCTGCAAGATGTCCGATGCCGGTCGCGTCGTGGTGGTGACGGAGGGAATTTTCGATTCCCTGGCAGTGGCGCGAGCCACGAAGTATCGCACGCCGTCCGTCGCCCTGATGGGGACGCGCCTGACCGTCCAGAAATACAAGGCGATCGCGGACTATCGCAAGGTCGTGCTGTGGCTCGATCCAGACGAGGCGGGCATGTCCGCGATGTCCAAGATCGGCGCGGATCTGGCAGACCGCGGGCACGCAGTGACGTTCGTCGTGTCGGACGAGGACGCAGGCGATTTGAAGCAGTCAGAGATCCACAGAGCGTTGATGACCGCCAAGCCGTGGACCGCCGCCGCGCAGAATCTCTGGTTGAGCGGTGCGAGGGATTGAGATGGTGCGATGCAATGTCGCCGGCGTCACGTTTGATGGTCGGCAGAAGATGCTGAAGTCGTTGAGGCGAGGATCGATGCAGTCCGCGAAACTTGTCAGAGAGCCGGACAATCCGTATGATCCCAATGCGGTCCGTGTGGTTTTATCGGGCGAGCATATCGGCTACGTTCCGAAGTCGGTGGCGGAACATCTAGCACCCGCTATGGATGGTGGCGAGCGGGTGCGTATCGTCAATACCGAGATCGGAAAGTTTCAGGGCGTCTGGTATGCGGCACTGGTGATTGCGGGAGAGGCGGATTGTGATGATTCTGATTGACGGTAACAATTTTGCGTGGCGAGGCCACCATTCCGCGCCCGATCTCGAGGATGGCAATGGGATGCGGACCGGCGCCCTGCACGTCGGCCTGATGATGCTGGCGCATCTGGCGAGCAGGGTCGAGCGCCAGAGGATGATCGTCCTGTGGGATGGATGGAATTACTGGCGTAAGGATTTCATGCCGGAGTACAAGGCGCATCGATCCGTGACGGACGAGCAGCGCGAACTCCGCGAGTCCGTGCGAACGCAGATCGGCATATTTCGCAGCGTCCTGGTGCAGATCGGCGTGGCGCAGGCTGCGCATCCAGCATTAGAGGCGGATGACCTAGCCGGCATAATCTCGCAACGCGTCGGGGACGGCGAGGAAGTTCTGCTGGCATCGTCGGACAAGGATTGGTTTCAGTTGCTCGGCGACGGTATCACGCAAGTGCGCAAATGGAGCGCCACAGAGTGGGACGAGTGGGACGCAAGCCGTGTGATTGCGGAGTTCGGCGTCCCGCCTGGCAGGTGGGCGGAGTTCCTCGCGCTGACCGGCGATAAGGTCGACAATATCCCGAAGGTTCGAAAGGGCGTAGGTCCGGTGTCTGCTCGCAAATTGCTGATGGGTGATTCTGGATTGGACGTGCATCTCACGCAGGAGGAGTTGTTCGCGTTTAAGGAGAATCTGCGCGTGACGGAATTACTGCGGGAAATGCCGTACGGCGATAGCCTGCGAGAAACCATGGTCGTTCCGTCATTGGATGATGAGGATACTCGGTGGGAGAGATTGACTCGGATCTTGGATGCGCATCAGTTGGATGCCGTTAAATTGGCGAGGCGAGAGTTGTGGGATCTCGGGAAGTGGCGGTAACTATCCCGTGCGCGATCTGCGGCAAGTGCTACGGACTGAAGCGGGTAGGATACGAGTGGATCGCGTCGACGGGAGTGTGTCTGCCATGCTATCGGATCGGCGCGAAGATGCCGGATACGCAATGGTGTTTCGCCTCGGAGAGTGTGTATGATCCGCACGATCCGATCTGCGCCAAGAAGTGCCCGGATCGGAAGGTTTGCAGAGATGTCCTGAAAGGACGCATCGTTCTGGAGGAGTGATGAAAGTCGAAATGCCGGATTCCGCGAAAGAGGAATCGAAGCCCAAGCGCGGAAAGCGCACAGCGCCCAAGACCGCCGCCAAGACCTCGGCGCCGAAGGCCAAACGCCAGACCGCCCCGAAGATCCCGGGAGACAAACTCAAGCGAGCGATCAATCTGTTGTCGCTGGCGCCCGCGGAGCAGGGCAATTCATCGTCGATGTATGTTGGCATGCAGAGCGCCGATGGCTGCTTGAAGCTGTCGCTGTCGTCGATCATCTCCGTCGAGGTCAAGGTCGACTGCGACCTGAAGATTCCGGAGAATCGAGCGGTGGATAGGCGATTGCTATTCCCGTTCGTCCTGCAGGGCGGCGACACAGGCTACACGCTGAAGATCACCGACGAGAATCTCGTCATCCAGCAGGGCCGGCGCAAGGCGTCGATTCTCACCACGCCGGCGGAGTGGGGATACGGTGATTGGGAATCAGCGGCCGCGGATAGCCGCCGCGTATCCCTGCCGGACGCCGTCGCGGATATCTTGCGCGCTGGCAAACTCTGCGCATCGACGGATTCTGCCGTCCCCAAACTGAACGTGATCCACGCCGAGTACAACGACGTCGCCAGCGGACCTCTCACGGCGATGGCGTGCAACGATCTCGTTCTCGGCTTCGCGGAGATCGGCGCTCCGCAGGATGGCGGTGAGGCCAAGGCGGAGGAGAAGCCGAAGAAGGCGAAGAAGACCAAGAAGCCGAAGAAGGCGAAGAAGGCGTCCTCGAACCTTCTGAAACTTCTGTTCCCGATCGGTGTGGTGGATTCTCTGATCAAGGAGAAGGTCGGCGAGATCTTGGTCAGCGGCCAGGTGATGGGATTCGAGACGGAGGAGGCGCGCGTGTGGGCGCAATCGCCGGAGGAGGCGTGGTCTGTATTCCCGAAGGAGCAGATGGAGGGCCTGCTGGCGTCCGCAGGCGATGCGGCGACGGTACTGGCCTGCGCATCCAAGGATCTGTCGGAGATCTGCTCGGGATTCGCCAAGTACCTCGGCAACGTGCCGTCAGCAGAGTGGGATCTGGAGATCCGCATCGAGAATAAGAAGGCGCGCGTCCGCGCCGTCACCTCCGCAGGCGAGTTCAGCGATGATCTCAAGGCGGAGGCCGATGCGGATGCGATGGTCACGGTGAATCTGGCACTGATGTCGCCCATCGTGGACTTCTTCGCGGATCACGAGGAGCGGGTGCAGATCGCCGCGACGGACGCGCTCTGCGTGCTGTCGGCGGGGAACTACAGATTCCTGTTGTCGCGGAAGGCGAGTTGAGTGTCGCTGCTAGGGATCAGCGAGCCTAGTGATAAGCCGCGCGGGCGCCGCTCGAAGAACAAGATCGGCGGACCGCGCGGCTGCGAGTACTGCCCGCTCGATGGCGTGAAGGGAATCCGCAAGATCAAGGGCAAGGTCAAGGGTCGCGATATATTCGTCTGGGCGCAATCGCCGGGCAGGGACGAGAACGAGATTGGCAAGGAGTTGATCGGGCGTGCAGGCCGCTGGTTCTGGAAGGAGATGAAGCGCGCGGGCATCTCGCGCAAGCAGTGTGACGTCCAAAATATCGTCAGATGCCTGCCAGCGGATCGCAAGGGCGGTCAGTTGCGAATGCGGGATCCGTCGCCGGAGGAGGTGCATTGCTGCTCGCTATACAGCGACCGCGCGCGTCTCAAGAGCAAGGCTCGCGTGTGGCTGGTACTCGGCAAGTACGCCAAGGAGCAGTTGTTCGGCAAGGTCACCGGCGGATCCATATTCTTCGAGGGCGATACGCAGGTATTCCTGCTCGACCACCCAGCGTTCTTCTTGCGCGGAGCGCCTCCGGAGCGCCTGGAGCGATTCCGCGAGATGCTGGCACTGGCCAAGAGTTCGATTGATCGCGAGGGCTCGCCCAAGTTTGGATTTCTCAAGGACATGCAGATCCGCCTGATCGGGACAAAGGCGGAGGCGTTTGGGGCCGTCCGGGACATTTTGGAGATGGCCGGCGAGACAGGCTATATCGCTGTCGACGAGGAGGATGACAAGGTCGGCGGGAAGCGCGTTACGCTATGTGTCGGATTCTGCCCGAAGCCCGGATACGTCTGGGTCTTCCTGCTGGATCATCCGGGAAACGACGCCTCGGAGGAGGATCGCGAAGCGGTGCGCGGAGGAATCCGCCAATTGCTCGATACGGAGTACGTCAAGGCGATGCATCACGGCGTCTATGATGACGACCGGTTCGAGGCGGAGTTAGGCGTCCGAGCGCGGAATTTCCTGCACGACACGGAGTTCAGTTCGTTCATCGCCGATCCGGGACAGCAGTCGTATTCGCTGATGAACGTGGTGGCGCGGAAACTCCCGCAGTTCGCGGGATACAAGGATCTGACGCTACCGGAGGCTGTCCCTCGCGGCATGTCCGTGGAGCAGGGACGGAAGTCCGGCGAGTTCCATTTAGCGCGAGTGCCCATGGCGCGCATGTGTGCGTATAACGCTTGCGACTGTCACGTCACCGCGGAACTCAAGGAGCGTATCAACGCCGTCGCGCCTGAGAATCTTGTCCGTGTGTATACCGAGGCGTCGTTCGTATTCGAGCGCATGAGGAAGTTCGGCCCGCTATTGGATTTCGATCAGACATCCAAGGTCGAGCGGTTGTTCCCGGTTCGCCAGGCTCGACTGCTGCGGAAACTTCAGAAGATGGCGTACAATCCGGATTTCAATCCGAATGCATCGCAGCAGGTCAAGCGCCTGGTATACGATGTCTGGAAGATCCCGCCGATCGACAAGAAGAAGAACACTCGGAAACTCACGCTCGAGATCATGCTTGATCGCGAGCCGCATGATGGCCTGCGCCTGCTGATCGATTATCGCGATGCGAAGACCAGAGCGGACAGGGTAATGGCGTTTCGGCGATCCGCAGAGGCGAATGACGGCAGGGTTACGACGTTCTGGCGATTGACAGGGACGCGGACTGGGCGCATGTCGTCCGGAGGGAAGGATCGCCCGGATCAGGGCAATCTAGGCAATTTGCAGAATATCCCATCCGACACGCACGTCAAGAATATGCTGGTCTCCGCACTGGACTGGCGGTCCTTCGCGGATCACGCCGTCAAGAAAGGCACCGCCTCCGCGCTGAAGAAATTCGGCGATATGGAGGTGTTCATCGCGCGGGACTACTCGCAGATGGAGTTGCGCATCCTGGCGCAGATGACAGGCGAGAAGCCGATGATCAAGATGTTCAATTCCGGCAAAGACATCCACGCAGGCATCGGTAGCGAGTGGAGCAATTGGGATTTCACGACCATCCAGACGGATAGCAAGATCCGCAGGATCGTCAAGGGCATGCACTTCGGGATCATCTACGGCTTGAGCGCGGCCAGCCTGCGCAATACGCTGATTGCGCAGGGCGTCGATATTGAATTGGAGACTGCCGAGGAGTACATGAAGCAGTACTGGGCGAGGTTCAAGGCCGCCTCGCGCTATCGCGACGATATGCCAAAGACGGCCAAGAACCTCGGCTACGTCGAGAATCTGTTCGGCTTCCGGACGCCCATAGATTCCACGGACAAGCGCTCCTCTGGCGTGCAGTGGGAGAACCAGGCAGTCAATGCGCCCATCCAAGGTGCCGCGCATCAAGTGCTGCTGTGCGCGGTTTCCCTGCTGCAGAGGCATCCGGAGCGGTATCGCCAGATCCGTCCGCAGATGGAGATCCATGATTCGCTGATTGCAGTGACCAAACTGCGCGATGTGGAGGAAGCCATCGACAGCAGCAGGTTGTTGCTGGAGGACGACGCCCGCTCCATGACAGCCGAGGAATTCGGCATCGATTGGAAGGTGCCTCTGAAGACCGATGCGCAGATCGGATTCCGATACGGCGGCATGGTCGAGTGGACAGGCGATATCGAATCGACCATGCGCGAGGTCGTGCGCGGCGCCATCAAGGACGACCGCGAGTTGGATGGCGAGTTGGCGGATGTCTGATTCGGTGCATCGGTACCATACGGAGGGAGGGAAATCCTAATGGCCAAGAAGAACAAGAAGAACAAGAGCGAGAAGTCCCGCGTGGAGGTTCTGATCGACGCGCTGGAATACACGCACGAGGGCCTGGCAGACGCGATGCTCCAGCAGCCTCAGCTGTTTCTGCAGGCTGGCGAGTACCACGTCGAGAAGATGGGCGCTCGTGCCTCTGCGGAGGCCGAACTCAAGGATGACGAGGCCGTGGCCGCGCAGCGGTGCAGGGAAGAGGCCGATGACGCCGGCCGCAAGGTCACCGTCCAGGCCGTGAACGAGTACGTGGATTCCGACGACGACGTCCGCAGATCGCGCAAGGCGGTTCTGCTGGCCAAGGAGGAGGAACTCTACGCGAAGTACCTCGTCGACTCCTATGCGCAGCGTTCGTCGATGCTCCGCGCTCGCGTCCAGTTGGTCGGCGCGGAAGCCGCCAAGGGCAGCGGGTTTGTGCAGGAGGCGCTCAACCGTCTCGGCTTGGATCGGTTGCGTGATGAAGTCCAGGAGAAGTTCTCCGAGTAGGAGCGCGGTGCGATGGATTTGTTTTGGGCAGGATTGGTCGTGGGCGTCGCGATCGGCTGGCTCTCCGTATGGCTGCGAAACTCGGGCATTCGCATGCAGTGGGAGAATCGACTGGCGTTCATGCGCAAGGCGATGCGCGAGCCGGGCCCAGATTCGGACAGGCTAGAGAGTCGGTCCGGCAGCCCGTGGAAGCACTAGGAGGTGCAGAAAATGGCGAAGGCCAAGTATCAAGAGGATTGGCAGGTGGAAGCCGATCGCCGCTATCGCGAGCAGTCGCGGGGCGCCAGATTCAAGCTTCCGGAGGGCGATAACTCCATTCGCGTCCTCCCGCGTCTCAACGACGATGGAGAGTTCGGCGGTGCGCCGTACGAGGAGTATTACGCGCACGGCGAGGTCGGCCCGAACAAGCGGTTCACCAGGTGCGGCAAGGACGTTCGCGGTGATGGATCGTGCTGGCTGTGCGACAAGATCCTGCCCAAACTGCGTGATTCGGATCGCAAGTCCGACCGGACGCGAGCGAAGGCGATGGAGCCCACACTGCAGTTCGTGGTGCAGATCGCCACGTACGACGATGATCGGGGAGAATTCTCCGGTCCGCTGCTGTGGTCTGTGTCGACCGGAGGCGCGAAGGCCTTGGCCACCCGCCTGATGGGCGTTCTGCGCAAAGGGCCGCGATTCTTCCACCTGAAGAAGGGCTACAACATCAACATTGATCGGACTGGCACCGGATTCAAGGACACGTCCTACGGATCGCCGATTCCGGATCACGAGCCGAGCGCCGTCCCGAAGTCGATCTCCAAGAAGATCAAGAAGTTCTCGGACGTGGTCCGCGATTACGATCGGGACTACATGGAGGCGGCCTTCCGCGGCACAGAGGACGAGGAGAACGAGGATCGCGAGACCAGGCGGAAGGATTCCGGCCGGAAGCGGAGCAAGGACAAGGGCGGCAAGAAGGATAAGGCCCGTAAGGCTGCCAAGCCCGCCAAGGAGTCCTCGAAGCCGAAGAAGGCGAAGGCCAAGGCCGCCAAGCCCGCGAAGAAGGAGAAGGCCAAGAAGAAATCCGAGGCAGAGGCCAAACCGCCGAAGAAGGCCAAGGAGAAGAAGGCGAAGGCGGAGAAACCCGCCAAGTCCAAGAAGGCCAAGGAGCCTGACCCCGCGCCGAGCAAGAAGCCGAAGAAGGCCGGCTACACCTCGCCGGAATTCGAGGATCTCTATAAGGACAGCGAGAAGAAGCAGGCCGACTGATGGCGAAGCGCGCCCAGAAGAAGAAGATCATATCGCCGTCGGAGGATGTCGCCGCGGTGCGCAAGAAACTGCGGCACTACACCATCGACGCGGTGCCGCAGCGCTGGCTCGACACGGGATCGGAGAATCTGAATGCCGTGCTCGGGTCGGCGTCCAAGGGCTTGCCGTACGGCAAGATCCTCGAGATCTTCGGGCCTGCCAGTCACGGCAAGACGATGCTCGCGCTGTTCCTCACGGCGATCGCGCAGAAGCAGGGCGCGCATATCATCTGGATCGACTTCGAGAATTCGTTCGATCCGCTGTGGGTGTCGCAACAGGGATTGGATCCAGAGATCGTATACGTCCTACGGCCGCAGATGGGACGATTCAAGAAGAAAACGGGCGGGATTCGCATCCAGTCCGCAGAGGAGTTATTCCGCGAGGCGGAGGAGTTGGTCAAGATTCTCCGCGCCAGGGACGCGGATCGCCCAATCGCGATGGCTGTCGATTCCGTCGCCGCGATCCCGACCGGCGAGACCTTGGAAGCGGGCTTCGATGGTCAGAATATGCGGACCAAACTGTCGCTGGCAGCATTCCTGAGCAATTTCCTAGTCTCTTGGACGCCGTTCTCGTTCAGCAACGACGTGCTGTCGATCTTCATCAATCAGGTGCGGACGAATCCAGGCCAGTTTTTCGGCAATCCGGAGCGGACGCCGGGCGGCAATGCACTGCCGTTCTACGCCTCGAATCGCGTGCGCGTGAAGCGAGTCAAGGGCGGTAGAGTGCTCAAGCTGGGCCAAGTGATCGGTCTGCGCGGCGTGATCGATAACGTGAAGAACAAGGGCGGCGGCGGCGGCGTGGAGGGCCGGAAGTGTGGATACGCGACCAAGTTCGGCTCCCGCGAGTGGCTGTTCCCGTCGGCCAAGGAAATTCAAGGCGATGCGTACGCCGACTGGGGCAAGTCCGACGAGGGCGAGGGAGATGACGATGAGTGATGCAGTGCAGGAGCGTACCAGAATACTGGCGCTCGAGGCGAGGCCGAGATCTTTCGGCGAGATGGTCGGTGCGGAGAAGATCACGAATGCCGTAGCGGAGTTGGGGACGAAGCCGCCTGCCTATATGTTCATAGGCAACTCTGGATGCGGCAAGACGACGATCTCGCGCATCCTGGCACTCTCGCTGCAGGATGGCAAGGGCGAGTTCGGCAATCCGGATCCCGCGATGTGGGAGCGCTACGGCGATTACGATATCAAGGAGATCAATGCATCCGAGACGCGCGGCGTGGACGATATCGCGGAGATCGTGAGCAGGGCCCACTACGTCCCGCGACCGCCGTCCAAGCGGCGCGTGATCATTCTTGACGAGGCGCAGCGTCTCACGGCGCCCGCGCAGAACCTGTTGCTCAAGCCGTTCGAGGACGCCAGCGCGTCGACCACGGTGTGGATCATCTGCACCACGGATCCGCAGAAGATCATTCCAGCGCTCCGCGGCAGGTGCCAGAAGTTCAAGCTACCAGGTCTGCGCTCCGATGGCGTCCGGACGCTGGTCAAGCGAGTCGGCAAGCCGCAGGGCCTGAAGAAGAAGGCGATGGCGGATCTGTGCGACGAGTTGGCGATGGCTGGCGTGAGCAGCCCGCGGGACGTGGTACAGGCCATCGAGCAATTCGCGGCGCACGGAGATGCAGCGGCAGCGGCTACGCAATCCGCGGTGGGCGGTGATGGCGTCAGCGCGATCGACGCGGCTCGAGCGGTCGTGAATGGCGACTGGAAGAAACTCGGCCCGATGCTCAAGGATTTGGCACAGGACGACACGGATGCGGTCCTGCGCGTCGTGATGGGCTATCTCAAGAGCGTGGTGCTTGGCGGTGCAGGCGGATCCAAGGCGGCGATTGCCTCGTATGGATTGCGCCAGATCTCGCGCATTCTATTTCTGCATGAGCAGGAGAAGACACCAGCGCTGGTCGGCATCCTATACGAGTTGACCACGCGATTCGCAGGCAAGCCCTGGAAGCTTTGATGGCGAGGGCGCACGTACCTCCGTTCCCATACGCGGGCGGGAAGGGTCGGATCGCGGAACACATCTGGCGGAAGTTCGGCAAGCCGGATTTGTATATCGAGCCGTTCGCAGGATCCCTGGCAGTCTTGCTGGCGTGTCCGTCGCCAGCGACCAGAGAGGTGGTGTGCGATCTGGATGGTTTGATCTGCAATTTCTGGCGAGCGCTGCAAGCCGATCCGGAGGCGGTGGCGAACCATGCGGACTATCCGACCATTCACCAGGATCTAACGGCGAGGCATAGGTATCTTGTCCGGTGGGCGCGCGATAACGCCGATCGGCTGTCCGAGGATCCGCGCTATTATGATGCGGAGGCCGCTGGATGGTGGGTTTGGGGAATTAGTATATGGATCGGAAGTGGATGGTGCATTCGGAACTCTCCCGGAGATACGCGCCCGCATGTCGAGCGCAAACCTACGGGTGGCGTAGGAGTGGCGAAACAGCGATTGTCTGTTCCGGACAAACGCCCGTATGTCAGTGATCGTGTATCCGGCGGTAGAGGATCGAGTGCCCAACGCCGAGATGTCGGAGATATACGGCCTCACGTAGGCAGCGGCGCGAGGTTAACAAGCGGCAGAGGCGTCAGCAAGCAGCGATTGTCCGTTCCGGACAAGCGGCCGATAACTTCCGGAGGTTCTGGTGTTCTGAGCGGTGCGGCCGCGAGTCCGCAACGGCGGAATATACCGACCGGGAGATTGGATTCGTGGTTTGCAGCGCTGGCGGATCGATTGGAGAACGTGATCGTTCTGAATCGCGATTGGCGAAGTGCCGTGACGCCGAGTGTTTTGGCAGATACTCCGACTGGGCCTGGCGAGCGCGCCAATCGATGCATCCTTCTGGATCCGCCGTACGTGACAGGGAATCGCAGCGAGTTATACGGATCGGACGTCGATGGATCGAGCGATCAGACAGCTGCCGATTCCTACGAGTGGGCGGTCGAGCACGGCGAGCGATACCGGATCGCCTACTGCTGCCACGAGGGAGACTTCGAGGTGCCAGCGGGGTGGACGACGGACGTGCGCGGATTCGCAGGCCATCGAATCGGGCGAGCTGATAAGACCAAGGATCTCGTGATGTTCTCGCCGAAGTGCGATTCAGGGCCTCGCGGACTGCTCGATTTGTAGGGCGGAAATCCCGATATTCCCAAATAAATTGCACCTTTCACGCCAAATAGCCTTGACGCCTATGGCGGGATAGCATATACTAATACTAGAGGAAACGAGAGATGGCAACCACCAAGACCAAGATGACGTGGAAGCGGATTCACGGACTGCTCAACATGTTCGGCGGCGCGCATCGCGCGTACCTGATGACGGAAGCCGGCAGCGAACTGTGCGGTCCGATGACGACTCGCCAAGTGCGCGAGGACTTCCAGTTCGAGCGCAAGAACCGCATGTACCGGATCCGCCCCGCCCAGATCGAGAAGCGAGACGGACGAGACTTCGTCGTCCGCGCCGCGCGCCTCGAAATGATCATCATGGCAGGCGGCAACCCGAACCGCGGGAACGGCGGCTACGAGATCAGTTAAGGAGCGCCAAATCATGACAACCAGAATGACGCCGAAGACGAACACGCCGATCACTTGGTTTGACAACCGTGAGGACAAGACGTACCAGCCTCGCCACGCATCGATCAACATCATCCGCGATGACGCTGGGTACCAGTTTTGGCAGGAGTCGGCAGAGTTTGACCACTACGATCCCGTTACGTACGAGATCCTCTACGAGGACTACGATTTGTTCGTGGCTCGGATCCTCGAGAAGATCGAGGAGCGCATAGCGGCGCCGGCCGCCAAGAGATACGCGGCAGTCGCCGTGTTTATCAGCGTCAGTTAGGAGGTGACATCGTGATCGACTACAGATTCGACGACGGCGGACGATCCGACGCAGGATTCCAAGGCGGCACAGGCGACTGCTTGGTGCGCGCCATCGCGATCGCGACGGGCCGACCGTACCGCGAGGTCTATAACGAGGTCGCATCCAGGATGAAGGCCGCCGGATATTCGCGCAGCGGGAACGCTCGCACCGCCAAGCACAAGCGCGGCATGCGCAAGCCGAATCTGGTGCAGGAGGATATCATGCGATCCTTCGGATTCGAGAAGGTCAAGCGCTCCGGAACGCGCCTGACGTACAGCGAGGCGCATGCGCAGTACGGAACGTGCATCGTTCGAACCACGCGCCACGTGGCGGCGCTCAAGGATGGCGCCCTGCGGGATACGTTCGACGGTCGCACCTACGAGTTTGGCGCGGAGGGACGCGGCACTGCCGAATCCGGTATCATGCGGACAGAAACGCGCGAGCGCAAGGCCGCGTCGATCTGGATTCGGAAAGGAGGGACGGACATGAGGTGACATCTGATCAGCGGCAAAATCCGCGGCACCTCCGGCGAGAGTCGGAGGTGCTTTCATTCGGTACCATACGGATAGGACGATGAACGCTCTGCTGCTAGCCAGACGTAGACGCCAACAAGGGCGGCCGCCGGCGTCGAGTGATTCGTCCAGCATGGTGCGCGAGGGTCGTCGCGGGAAGATCGGAGGTCGCGCCTCGCTGATCGTTCGTGGTCGGTTGGATGCCGGCAGCGCACCATGCGCCTCGGAGGTAGGACGATGAATATGATCCGCGCATTCAGGCGATCCATCGAGAGGGCGAAGAGCCTTCCGATATCGCGGACCCGCATGAGCGGCGACGGCGCCAACCGTCGCAAGTTCCGCATGCGCAGGCCGGCGCATCGCCGGATGAAGATCCACGAGAAGTCGCTCGCGAACAAGACTCGGCCTGCGGAATGAGACTGCTTATAACAGCGGACTGGCAGACGCGGCCGTCCAATCTCGGCGAGTGCAGGTTCGCAGCCAAGCGCATCTTTGAGTTGGTTCGCGAGGAGGATCTGAGCACGGTCGTCGTCGCTGGCGACGTGAAAGACCAATACAATCCTCTCGATCTGCGTGTCTTAGATTTCTGGAGGTGGTTTATCGGTGCGCTGGAGAACCGCCACTGCCGGACGATCCTGGTGATGGGCAACCACGACAGGGCTGCCCTGTCGCATGATCAATTCAACTGGATGCCTGCGCTGCAGGACGCAGGCGCTGTCACGTTCGAGCAAGAGGGCGTGTTCCGCCTCGGCGACTCTAAGATCTTCGGACTGCCGTTCTCCGCCAGCGCATCGCAGTTCGCGACTCGCGTGGATAAGTTGGGATCGATGCAGCCCGATCCGGAGCGTGATATTCTCGTATTCCACGAGACGCTCCTCGGCGCCAGTTGGAACCGCCAGACCGACGTGACGGAGGACGATACGCCCGTTACGGCGGCAGCTATGCATCCGGAGCGCTATCGATACGCGGTCGGCGGCGATATCCACATGCACCAGCAGCTGGCGGAGAACGCCTGGTATGTCGGATCGCCGTTTCCGCACACATGGGGCGAGTGCAATCAGGAGAAGGTCTACGCGATCATCCGCGACGACTCACCGATCCGATTCGTCCCCACAGGAGCGCCCGGCTGGTATGACCCGGACGTGCGGGGATTCAGCGCTCCCAAGTCGTGGGAGAATGCGCGCGTCCGACTGCGAGTGCCGATCGCGGAAGGCGATGACTACGGAGCGAAGGTACTCCGCGCCAAGGCAGACGCAGAGAAGCGCTATCAGGGCGCGCACGTGACAGTGCAGGCGTCTGTCGAGGATGGCGGCGGGGACCGTGAAAGTGCGCGAACGGGCCAGACGGAGGCGCAGAATATTCGCGATTACGTCGAGAACGCCATCGACGCGGAAGATGTCGATGCGGCAACGGCGTATATCCAGAGCAGGCTGGAGTCCGCGAGCACTCGCGTTCGTAGATCCGGAGGCGTCAAGTTCCGCAAGGTCGTGGCCGGCAATTTTCTGTGCTACAAGGAATTGGAGTTGAATCTCGACAAGCCCGGGATCACCGTTATCACGGGCGAGTATCTTGGCCAGCCCGACAAGAGCAACGGATCCGGCAAGACGTCCCTGTTGAGCGCGCTGCCTGTGGCGCTGTATGGCCGGACATTCAAGGGGCAGGATCACGATTCATGGGCTCGCCGCGGATCGCGGAAGGCATTCGCGTACGCGGAGTTCGAACTTCCCGGAGGCCAGATTGTTCGCGCGGAGCGGACCCGCAAGCCGGCATCGGTCCGACTGTTCGTGGATGACGCAGAGATCTCCGCAGGCGGACGCCAGGCGGACGTCAGCAAGGATATCGAGGCGATGTGCGGATTCTCGTGGGATACGTTCGCGAGCACCGTCTTCCTCTCGCAGGAGGAGATCGGCGCGTTTCTGCGCGGCACTCCCAAGGATCGCCATGAGGTGATCGCGGGCCTGCAGAACCTCGAGCGGTTCGAGACAGCGTGGGATGCCGCCGGAAAGGACGTCAAGCGCGAGGACAGCGCCCGCCGCGATATGGCGGACGATATACGCGAGGCGAAGGATCGGCTGCAGGCGTTCCAGGACATCTCAAATGTGGCGGAGGAGCAAGGGCGCGCGAAGGCCGAGAAGGTTAAGGCCGAGAAGCGATTCCGCAAGGCGGCCGACGCGGTACCGCCCAAGCCGCAACCGGGCGCTCGCGATACTGCGAGGACCGACGCAGCGGCACTTGCGGAGAGTATGGACACCGTCCGGGATCGGGAATCCGTCATTATCGGCAAGATCCGAGAATTGGAGGCATTGCCGGAGGAGTGCCCCACGTGCGGCAAGCCGATGGATCGGGACGACAAGGCGATCAAGAAATCGCTGGCCAAACTGGACGAGCAGTTGGATACGGTCCAGAAGGAGCACAAGAAACTGCAGGGCAAATACGATGAGGCGCATGCGGAATACGAACGCCTGGCGCGTGAGTACCTAGCCGCGATTGACAAGCGGAAAGATGCGAAGTCGGATCTCGGGAGCGCGGAGAAGCAACTCCGCCTGACCAAGGAAGAACTGGCCAGGTGGGATGCCAAGGCCGCCGAGGAGCGCGGCGAGATCGAGCGCTGGAAGGAGACTCTCGGAGTTCGCGAGCGATCGCTGGATGCGATGTGCGAGAGCGCCAAGTTCTACAGGGCCTGCCATAAGATCCTGCACCGCGACGGCCTGCCTGCGTATCTTAGCGAGATGCTGTGCCCTCGCCTGAATGCCGCGGCCGACCATATAGCGCAGCTGTTCACGGATGGCGAGATCCGCGTCCGGTTCTCCGTCGAGAACGGCAAGGTGCGCATGGATATCATCAATCCGCATGGCGGCGAAACGGTGCGCGATCAGTCCAATGGCGAGAGCCGCGTGGCAGCGCTGATCGCCAGTTTCGCACTGCGCGAGGCCGCTGGCCGCTCGAACATATTGATCCTGGACGAGCCGACAGGCGGCATGGACGTGGTTAGTTGCAGGGCGTTCGCTCGCGGGCTCGCGAAACTGGCCAGAAGCGTATCGATCTACGTGATCACGCACGACACCAGTCTGGCATCGGAGATATCCGCAGCTCGCCATATCCACGTGGTGAAGCGGGACGGAATCGCCGAGATTACTGCGTAATTCCCAAATAAATGCACCTTTCTTGGCGAATCCCCCTTGACACCTATGGTGGGATAGCATATACTAATACTAGAGGAAACGAGAGATGGCGGGCATCACCTTCACGAAGACGACCAAGTGCGTATCAGGTGATTACGTTGTGCGGACGGTGTACGCCCGCACCAACGGGATGATCGACCTGGATCGCTGCATCTTCAGCGCCAACAACGGACCGTGGAAGCTGGGCGATGAACTCCAAGACGAGATCCACCTGCATGGCAGGGAATACGCAACGCTTCGTGAGGCGAAGGACGCCGTGAGATTCCATCTCCGCACCAAGGTGTAAGATGACCGCCGCAGAATGGTTCGACAGGCATGGCTGGTACGCCGAGCAGGCTCGTACGCTTCTGGAAGCGGACGAAGATCTGGCGACCGTCGTCGACCAGTTTGACGCCACCGCGGACCCGGAGAAGAAGCACGATCTGTTCGATCAGGTCTGGCGACGCGGCAATGTTCTCGACCTGCCGGGATGGAATGCTGTGATCCGGTACTTGGATACGCAGACGACCGATGCCCGCAGGCGCGCGATGGAGTAACCAATCATGGCAACCACCACATACAAAGAAATCACCGATCGCAAGATCAATGTGTACGTCGACGGCAATCGCGTCGGATGGATCTGGCGAGTGGCCGTAGCGCATCCGCGCGGCGGCGAGATCGCCAATTACGCTTACTATGGGTTTCGGCAACCGGAATGCATAGGCATCGAGACGGATCTGGCAGTGCTCAAGGAGCGCATCGAGAAGACGTTTCGCGAGGGAGTAAGGAGCAACCAATCATGATGACAACCACAACACACAGAACTCTCCCGATGCCGTCCAAATACGACGCGGCCAAGAAGGCCGCTCGCAAGGACAGTCGCATCGTCGAGATCGTGGTCTATCCGGAGGGATGGGTCGCGAAAACCGGCGGCCGGAGTATAGGCCGCAAGTACCACTTCGAGCGAAACGCTAGTTTGTGGTGGGTGCAGACAGCCGTGTCCGACTACAGTCGCACGTTGTTTCGGGATGGCGGCGGCCCCTTGTGGACCGCGCGGGACAGGTACGGAAACGTGCTGGCGAGCGGGTAGAATCGAGAGGCGAACCATGAACACCGTAGATATCATCCGCAAGGGCGGAAAGTACGTCGACGATGCGATGGAGATGCTGGCGGATGGCGAGTCCACCAGCGGCATCTGCATCGAGTGCGGCGAGACGCGGGACTGCGTCGAGCCGGACGCTGAAGGCTACGCCTGCGACGTCTGCGGCGAGAGCGCCGTGTTCGGCCTTGAGCAGATTATCATCCTGTGCGGATGAGGAGTGCGTGATGCCTGTCAGGAAGCGAGTGCGCAAGACCAAGGCGTGGCGGATGGGATATCGCCACTGGCGATGGGGCGCTTGGCGCGGATCTCTGGTCAGGCGCCTGTGCTCGCCGGAGCACTCAGCGGAGTACGAGGCGGGCTACGACAAGGCTCGGATTCAGGCGGCCTGCCGATATCCAGGAACATCGAACGGAAGATTCTAGGGAGGACGAGATGCGACCAGTGATCACGCCCGGAGTCCGCATCGCCGCCAAGATCCGGCGAGCGACGACGAGGAGAGTGACGTTCAGGCGTCATCTGCCATTGGCCAAGTGGGAGCGTATCACGCGACTCCGGCTCGCGGTTCGATCTGCGGATCGAGAGTGGAAGATCCGCATGGCGTTTGCGCACGAGGCATCCAACTGGCGGCACTTCTGGTTCAACGGCGGGAGTCACTGATGAAACTCGGAGACGGGCAGTTCATCTGCGGCCCGCTTGGTTATGGCGCACAATACGCCGTACCGGATGATGGACATCCGGCGGTCAAGCGCGTCAAGAGACACGCAGCGACGGCCGCGCGAGCGACCAAGAACGCCAAGCGCAGGGACGCCGCGATGGATCGGTTGCGGAAGGAATTCAAGGCCTTGAGCATGGAGGCACTGAATGTCTGGGCGATCGTACTGATGATCGACTACCGCTGGTGCGGAGCGACAGGCCAGGGAGCGTACTGGGCCGTCGCATCGCGTATCTGTAATGAGGCCGCGCTCGCGGAATTGCGGACGAGACCGATGTTCGAAGCCTATGAACCTCGGTAGCATAGGGATGCGTGACCGATAAGAGAATGGCGCCCCCCTTCATTTGGTTTGGGGGCAAGCGGCGATGGGCTCCGGAGGTGTGGCAGCGATTCGGAAGGCCGGATCGTTATCTGGAGCCGTTCGCAGGATCTTTGGCGATATTGCTGGCGAGGCCCAAGCCTATTAAGGGATTGGAGATCGTCAGTGATTTGGACGGTTTTATCTGCAACTTCTGGCGATCTATACGTGCAGATCCCGATAAGGTTGCGTACCACGCAGATTACCCGACCATCCACCAAGATCTGGAGGCTCGACATCGTTGTGTGTTGAAGTGGCGCAAGAAGAAGGCTCTGAAACTGTCTAAAGATCCGGATTTCCACGATTGCAAGATTGCGGGCTACTGGGCGTGGGGTGTGTCGTTATCGATCACTGGAGGTTGGCAACAAAGTAAAGTTTACAAAGGCATTCCTGCTGTAATGCCGGATGGCGGCGGTAGAGGAGTATCACGTTTGCGAGGAATGCCTCCAGGAGCGACAAAGCGAGATCTAGATTTGGTGGATGGATCTCGATTGCGGAGTTGGTTTGGTGCGCTATCTACCAGATTATCCAAAGTGGAAGTTCTGAATCGCGACTGGCGATCTTTCAGATCGCCTACGTTGTTGGGAGACATCAAGAGTTCTGGAGAAATCCTCACAGCAGTATTCCTCGATCCGCCGTACAAAGGTTACAACGAGGGCATGTACGGAGCGACGGATGGTGTAGATGCCGCCACCGATTCCTACGAGTGGGCGGTCGAGCACGGCGAGCGATACCGGATCGCCTACTGCTGCCACGAGGGAGACTTCGAGGTGCCAGCGGGGTGGGAATCGTCTACGATGACATTCTCCGGGATTCGTGACCCAGAACGCCGCGCGGAGACGAACGACTGCGTCATGTTCTCGCCAGCCTGCGCGCCGAAGCAGGGATTCGGCCTGAGTGGGAGACTCTGATGGATCGAATCACTGCATTGGGCTATTACGGAGGCAAGGCGTACGACGGGACCGGCGTCGGACCGTGGATCGCCGGCCAACTGCCGCGGGACACGAAATGCACCTACGTCGAGCCGTTCGCTGGCATGCTCGGAATCTTGCTACAGCGGCGGAAGGCCGCTCGCGAGATCGTGAACGATCAGAATAGCGAGATCGTCAACTGGTGGCGCATCATCCGTGATCGAGGCGCCGAGTTGCGAGCGAAACTGCTGGATACGCCGTGGTCGAGAGAAGAGTACGCGCGCTGCCTGGAATGCGAGTCCGACGACGAGTTGGAGCGCGCCCGCGCGCTGACGGTGATCATGGGCCAGAGCATTCGATCGGGACTGGGATCGGAGAAGAGCAGTTGGCGCAGGCGATTCCAGCCGCAGTATCGCGACATGGCGATTATCACGGACAAGGTCGACGCCCTGTCCAGGCGCATGCGCTACGTGAATCTCGAATGCGGCGATGCCTGCGAACTGCTCGAGCGGACCGAGAAGGAGTGCCAGTGCGTGATATACGTCGATCCGCCGTACCTGCATGCGGACACCAGCCAGTACGGAGAATTCACGCTCGACCGAGATCGATTGGAAGCGACGCTGCGGAAGCAGAAAGGGCGCGTGGCGGTGTCCGGATACGAGGATGAGTGGGATTGCCTGGGATGGCGCAGGTCGGCCAAGCATGTGAAGGCGACCGCCGGAGTGGTGGTAGGCGATGAGAAGCGCGTCTACAGCGACCGCGAAGAGGTGCTGTGGATGAACTACGAGCCGCAGATGCGCGGACTGCTGGATCTGTAATGGCATGGGCGTACTACAACGACTCCGATCCGAACGCTTGCGACTGGGTGCGGAGATTGATCCGCAAGGGCCTGATCGCGGATGGAGAGGTCGACCAGCGGGATATGCGCGAGGTCCAACCGGAGGATCTGCAGGGCTTCGATCTGGCGCATCTGTGCAGCGGAATCGCCGGATGGGATCTGGCGATGCAATGGAGCGGAGAAGAATTTGATGAGCCTGCTTGGACTGTATCGTGCCCCTGCCCTCCTTTCAGCGCTGCCGGCAAGCGACTCACGTGTCCGGAGTGCAAAGGCCCGCATCTTGTGTGGTGTCCTCGACGAACTGGCTACGCGATATGCGCGGGATGCGAGCACTCGTGGCTTGCCGACTCCCGGCATATATGGCCGGAAGTATGGCGACTCGTCGCTGGCAGTCGACCTGGATACGTATTCGGGGAACAGGTTGCGAGCGCGGCTGGGCTTGATTGGATCGCAGCTGTACAGGCATCGCTTGACATTCTCCGTTACGATTCTTGGGCGGAGGATCGCGCAGCTTCGAGCGTCGCCGCGCCGCACAAGCGGCAGCGCTATTGGTGGATCGCGTTTCTCGAAGACGGGCTGGCCGACGCCGGTCGTACAGACTCGCGACAGGACGGTGGAAGGAGCGAAGAAGCACCTGCGCCTGGGAGCGGCGAGAATTTGCATCGGAGATATCGTCAAGGCCGCCTGGCCGACGCCGATGGCCGGGACGCCGAAGCAGAAGGGATACAACGCGGCGGGCAGCAACGACTCGCATCGCAGGACGCTGGAATTGTTGCGAGGTTCGAAGGGTGGGATCAAGTTGAGTGGCTCGAGTGCGGAGATGGAATTACCAGGCCTGTTAAACCCGGAGTTCCACCGCTGGCTCATGGGATACCCAAGAGGCTGGTTCAGTTGGGAGGCTACGGAAACGCCATCGTCCCGCAGGTAGCCTCGGAATTCATCAAAGACTCGATGGAGATCATCCGCAAGGTGCGGGATCGGTAGAATACGACAGAGGCGGACGTGACAAAGAAGCGAGCAATCGAGCAACTCAAAGACATGGCGGACCAGCTGGAGAAGCTGGAGAAGAAGCGCGTGAAGTTGAAGAGCGAAGTGAAGGATCTCGTGAAAGCGATGGAAGCGCACATGCAGGAGCACTTCCCGGGATTCGCGGCAAGCCGCGGACAGTTCGCCAGTCCAGGCGATGGATGGGATGATCTGGTGGCACTTTACGAGGAACTCACCACGGACCCAAAGACAGAGAAGGTGCGATCCACCAAAGGAGCGAAAGGTGCGAAGGCATAAGTGGCGGGATGCGCTCAAACTGATGTACATGGATGGAGGCGGACGCACCTCGACGGAACTCGCGAGAGAGTGCGGCGTGAGCCTGGCATTGATGAGCCACGCTCGTACGGTGGTGGAATACGCACCTGCGGAGATCATGGAGGGCCTGGAGGACGGAACATGCACGTTCCGACAGGCGTATATCACCGCCAGGGAGCGGAGAGACCGCAATGGAGGGCGCCCGTACGCATCCAGAGGCAAGGATCTGCGCCCGATGCATATCAGTACGTGCATCTCGCTAGAGGCGTATGACGAGTTGCGAGCGGAGGCCAAGGAGAAGAACGTCAGCGTGAGCAAGGCGATCGCGGACATAATCGACGAGTGGTTCGGCACCTCGCCGGATCTCAAGGAGGCGGTGTGAAAGAGCCGGAATGGTTGAAATCGCATCTGGATGATTTGGATGAGTTACCGGCGCCCCTATTGCGCAGGTGCCCTACCAAAGCACTCGCGAGAGGTGACGTCGATAAACTGCTCGGTCCGGTCAAGGTGCGGGACGAGAAGAAGCACGGTGCAGGTGCAAAGCACGAAGGCTGGCGAGTGTACGGATTCTCGCACGGCCAGATCAAATGACAGAGGTGCGAGACTCGCGGATCTTCCGCCAGATGCCGATCCTCGATGTGAGCGATCACGACCTCGATGCACTTAATGCGTATTGGCCGGATTGGCCTGAGTGGGAGAGCGATCTCCGAGGATTGCCGCCGCTCGAGGATTGGGCTGTCCAAGCAGCCGTGGAAAGCGGCCATGCACCTACGTGGTTGATCGATGGAGTGCGAGCCGTGCAATCTGCCGGCGGCGAGGCTCGCAGGCACAGGCCCTCCGGAGCGATGGGACCGCACGTGATCAAGCCGCTATGGAATCCGAACGGATTGGCGGAGGGCGCCCGCATGTACGACGGCACCTCGAAGGTCGAGTCGGATGAAATGCTCCAGCATTTCTATCGAGGCGTACACCGCTCGTTCGATATCGCGATCTGGTACGGGCGGATCATGTGGGCGATCCAGGCTACCGCGGAGCGATCGCCGTCCACCGAGTTGGGCAGGTTCGCATCGTGGAATATCGCTAGGATGCCCTGTACAGCGCCGCGCGTGATCGAGGTGTGCCTGCGCAGCAAGCTCGAGGGCTTCTGCGGAGTGGTCAACGTCGAGACAATCGGGGATCACCCCATCGACGTCCATTTCAGACCGTCGCTGGAGTTCTTCCCGCTGTACGGCAAGCCGTTGATCGACTGCATGCTGCGCGTGATGAGCAGGCGCGAGCCAGGCGAGCGTCCTGACGCTATCGGTGGGAAGATCCTAGTGATCCCGCGCGACTCTCGCAGGATCCGCGTGAGAGATACGGACGAGGCCAGCTGGCGTGACGAGTTAGTCTACCTGCGAAGGTCGTGAGGCGGTACAATACGAAGCATGGCAATTCCCGCGCATGTGGTCAGCGTCTCCGGCGGCAAGGATTCTACCGCTACATATTTGCTGGCGCTTGAGCGGCGGGATCGAACAGGCAGAGACTTTCGTGCTGTCTTTGCGGACACGGGGCACGAGCACGAGTGGACGCTGGAGTTCGTCAATACGCTCCATGAGAAGACCGGCGGTCCGAAGGTTCGTACTGTTAGGGCGGATTTCACGGACCGTTTGGCAGATCACAGGGACGTAATTCGAACGAAGTGGGTGGAAGATGGTGTCGAGGAGGATAGGATCAAGCGGGCATTGGAATTGTGCGTCCCGACGGGAGTCCCGTTCTTGGATATGGCCATCTGCGCTGCCAGATTTCCGTCGCCTATCGGCAAATTCTGCACCAGGGAACTGAAAATCGAGCCGATCATCGAGCAGGAGTACTTACCATTGTGGGACGCCGGCTGTACGGTGATTACATGGCAGGGCATGCGCAGAGAGGAATCGCTCGCTCGCTCGGATGTGCCGATACTGGCGAGATTGAACGTACAAGACGAGCGAGTCAAGATTTCCGGAGAGGTTATCCGCTATCTGCCGTTGGCCGCGTGGACCGTCAAAGATGTGTGGAAGATGCATCGACGCCACGGCATCGAGCCCAATCCGCTGTATCACCAGGGTGCTAGCAGGGTTGGGTGTTTCCCGTGCATTCATGCGGACAAGATGAGCATTCGTGTATTCGCCGAGAGATTTCCGGAGTATGTGCAGCGTGTGAAAGAGTGGGAGCGAATAGTATCCGACGCCAGCAAGCACGGCGACGCGACCTTCTTCCAGCACAAAGGAAATCCTAGATTCAGGGGCATCGATAATGTTGTGGCGTGGTCGAAGACCGCTCGGGGCGGCAAGTTCAACGCATTGCTGCCGATCAACGATATCCGTGTAGAGTTGGGGACGAGTTGCGGCGAGTGGGGTGCGTGCGAATGACGGGACAGATCCTAGAGAACGCCGCGGCAAAGAAACTGCTGCGCAAATATCCGGACGTCGCGGAGCGCATGCGAGATCTCGAGCGACAGATACAGGCAGTGCGCCAGCGCTAGCGAGGCATGGCCAAGAAGAAACATCGCCAGGCAGCGGAGGAGGCTAGGCCCGCCGCGACGCCGCAGGCAGAGTACGATCCCGAGAAGCACTGCGGATTCCTGCGCAAGAACGGATCCAGGTGCCTGCGCCCGAAAGGCTGGGGCGTGAAGGATCGCACGGACGGACCCTGCAGGCGCCACGGCGGAGCGGCAGCTAAGGCTAATGTCCGCACAGGCGTGTACTCCAAACTGAAGTCGGATCGCCTGACTAACCTGATCGAGCGCGTCCGCGCGGCAGACCACGATGTCCTGGATCTCACGCCGGAGGCGGAGCTGATCCGCGCGATCACCATCGACTTCCTAGAGCGCTACGACGAGATGAGAGAGGCGCTGATTCTGTGGCACAACACGTTCGGCGGGACGATGCAGGCGCTGGCCAAGGCGACCGACGCCGGTGATGCCAAGAAGGTGCGCAAGCTGCTCAAGCGCATGGATAGGTGTTTCAACGACAGGCCGGTCAAGGTGCTCGATATCGCGGACGTGTCCCTGCTGGTCGACCGGATCGGCCGGACCGTCGAGCGCATCCACAAGATCCGCTCGAATACGTCGGTCACGCATGAGAAGCTCGGCG
>MKWU01000610.1_pt1 | contig 67156 bp, 59 predicted proteins | sample 809101 | NCBI WGS metagenome assembly MKWU01 (sample SAMN05860141, study PRJNA318959) | sponge metagenome | host: Aplysina aerophoba | place: Slovenia: Piran, Adriatic Sea, Gulf of Piran | collected 2013-05-07
TGGCGATTTCGCCCAGCCCGACAGCAGGGGCGCAGGGTCGCTTCCCGCGTACGGCTCGAGATTGCCTTCCGGTTGATGTAATCCCCTTGCCGGGTCACCTCGCTGTCGGAGCGTCGCGCACTTGCGCCTTGCAGGTCCGCTGATCCGCTCGCCGTCGGTTTCCGCGCCCTGAAGAGCGGTTGGTCCGAATTGGCAGCCCTGCGTCGGTGGGGGTTGAGTCCAGGCGGAATCGCTTGACCCGACCTTGCCACTTGGTGGTCGGCACGGCCTTCAGCTACCGAGGACCGTTCCGGTGGAAGGAGGCTGTTCCCACAAACACAGAGCACGGCAACTGCGGGCCGGCCCATGCGACTGCGCTCTTGACCCGCGCGCGGGCGCTTCTCGAACACAAAAATGGCCCCTCCCCGGCCGGGGAGGGGCCATGGACGGACCCGTGAGGGGCCTGCCCACTGGTTCGGCTATTGCCCCGTCGTGGTTGTGGTCGTAGTCGTTGTTTCGATTTCGTAGTCCGCTTCGTCGCCGAAGAACGTCCACTCTTCCAGCCAGTTGACAGTCCCGAAAGCCCCGACGAAATCAGCGCTTGTGTCCAGGGCGCCGTCGGAAGGAGGACTGCTGCCAGCACCGGCTTCCAGTGCCGGGGATCCTAGCATCGGCCGCGGATCGGGATTGCCCTCGTACCGCACGTTGGTCAGCATCGGGGCGACATCCTCGTAACCGACGTGTGTCGCGATGCCTTCGGAGAACTGGGAGTCATCCGTCTCGCCGGCGTTGTTGGTGATGATGGCGTTCTTGATGCTGCTGTCTCCCGTCATGAAGAAGCCGGGCGAGTTGTCACGGACGTCGAGGGCTTCGCCCCCGAATCCGCTCATGACGAGGTTGCGAACCGTGACCTGCGTGCCGCGGCGCAGGCGCATTCCGTCGCCCCCGTGTGCGGAGAACTCGTCGGCCTCGAGCCCGCCGATCATCGTCATGTTGTAGATTTTCGGGCTCGACCGCGGGGTTCGGTCGAATCCTGAACTGTCGTTGTCCGCCTCGATGCCGTTGTCACCGTCGGGATCCTGGTGAATGTAGACGTACTGCGCCGTGCCGTTCCAACCGAACGCCCAATCGAGGGAGTCGTCCTTCGCCCCGCTGGAAACGCAGTAGGTGCAGTTGGCCGAGCCGCCGAAGAATTCGATTCCATCGTCTTCGCCCTCATGGGCCTGGATGTGATCGATGATCGTTCCGGACCCGACCCCGTGGAAACCGAAGGCGTTGGGTTGCGTCTCGGGATTGAAGTTCACCCCGGCGAACTCGACACGAACGTACCGCAACACGCCGCTCGAATCTTCGGAGTTGCTGCCCCCATAGACCGGCCGGGTCTCCGGGATTACTCCTTCCGCATGGCCCGTGCCACGCGTCATGGGAGCGTCGCCGAGGAGGATCAGCCCGCCCCAGCAGCTGGAGTAGCGCTCTCCGATGTCCGCGTCGCATGTCATGACGATCGGGGCTTCCCGACGGCCGTCCGCGATGATCTTGCCGCCCTTCTCGACGACGATGACGGCGTTCTGGCCTTGGGCCAGGATGTGGGTTCCGGGTTCGATCGTCAGTGTTGCGCCGCTGTTGACGAAGACCTGATAGCGGATCCGGTAGAGCGTGTCGTTGGTCCAGGTGGTGTCTGTGGTGATCTCCGTGTCCGTCCCGTCCGTTCCGTATTCGATGGGAGGCAGTGCCGAGACGACATACTTCGCATACGCTCTCTTGACGACCTGAGTCGTGTCGGCGCTACGCATCTCCACGACGAACTGCCACAATCCCGGGCTGGATTGGGAACCGGCCCAGAGTTGGCTCTGGTCCAAGGCGGTCAGCGCGTCGGCCTGATACGATCCGTCGGCGTTCCCCCAGTAGTCCACGACACCATCCTGCAGACCGCTGCTGGTGGTGCTGCCGGGAGAGAGGTACTGGCGATCGCCAGTCTCGATGTTCTGCCTGTACACGAAGAGCGTGTACTCGGCTGTATCGTCCATCGGATCCAGCGTTACGTAGGCGGAGACCCGGTCAGTCGTCAGAAAGCCGAGCTTGGTCGTCCAGGCGTAGAGCCTTGCCGAGCTGTAGGGCAGGACAGAGGCAGTAGTGTCCTCCATGGTGGTTGTGGTGTCCGTCGTGGTGGTGTCCGTCGTGGTGGTGTCCTGTGCGGGCGCTACAACCGATCCGGTGCAGAGCATGGCAAGGACTAACAATGGAATTAGCGAACGTCTCATGGTTGTTGATTGAATCCTCCAAGAAAAAAGCGGCCCGATCATGGGTTCCGCAAATCGGGCTGGCACGTCAAATCGGCTTGCGCACTTCCCAAGATCCCGAGAGTACGCGGGGATTGTTACCCGTGGACAACAGGCAGATTAAGGCTTCGTGAAAATCCCCGAGGTCGGCCGTGGTCTCCGCGCCAGGGACAGGCCATCTCGTACGAGACAATGGGAAACAGGCTTGCAGGCATGCTGTCACCCCGTGAACTGCTCGAAGCGAACGATCCGGAGGTCTCGGCGGCGCTCGTTTCCGAAGAGCGCCGGCAAGCTGCGGGCATCGAGCTGATTCCGTCCGAAAACTACACCTACCCGGAAGTTCTCGCCGCGCTGGGGTCGGTCTTCACCAACAAGTACGCGGAGGGGTATCCTGGCCGGCGCTACTACGGCGGCCAGGACTTCACCGACGCGATCGAGCGGCTCGCAATTTCGAGGGCGAAGCAGCTGTTCGGTTGCGAGCACGCCAACGTCCAGCCCCTTTCCGGCGCGCCGATGAACGCCGCCGTGTACCTCGCGCTGCTGGAGCCAGGCGACACGGTGATGGGAATGGACCTATCCCACGGCGGGCATCTGACCCATGGCGCACCCGTGTCGCATATGGGGCGCCTGTACAACTGGGTTCGTTACAAGACCGATCCAAGCGACCAGGGCAGAATCGATTTCGAGGCGCTCCGCAGGAGCGCCCTCGAGCATCGCCCCAGGATGATCGTGTGCGGCTACTCATCGTATCCCCGGGACTACGACTATGCGCCATTCCAGAGCATCGCCGACGAAATCGGAGCGATGACCATGGCTGATGTCTCGCACATCGGCGGACTCATCGCCGGCGGGGTGCTGGCCAATCCGATCGAGGCCGGATTCGACTTCGTCACGACCACGACTCACAAGTCCCTTCGCGGGCCGCGGGGCGGCATGATCATGTGCCGGAAGGAGTATCGCAAGACGATTGACCAGTCCGTCTTCCCCGGCCTTCAGGGCGGTCCCCACATGAACCAGGTTGCTGCCACCGCGATCGCGCTCGGCAAAGCCCTTGAACCCGAATTCCGGGACTACTGCCGGAGCGTGCTGGCTAATGCTCGGTGCTTGGCGGATGCCCTTCTGGCGGGTGGCGCGGACCTCGTCACCGGGGGGACGGCGAACCACATGATGGTGGTCGACTGTATCCGCAGCTTCGGGATCAACGGCCGCGAGGCGGAAGAGACGCTGGACGAGATCGCGATTACGTGCAACAAGCAAGTGGTGCCGGACGATCCAAATCCGCCGCTCCGTCCCAGCGGCATTCGCCTCGGCACGCCGGCGGCAACGTCCAGGGGCATGGGTGCTGCGGAGATGTCGCGGCTGGGCGAGTGCATTGTCAGCGCCCTGCGGAGCCCAGGCGAGAGTGCCGGGCTCGCCAGGCTCAAGGCGGAAGTCCAGGCGCTCTGCGCGGCGTTTCCCGTACCGGGAGTTTCGCTCTGATCCGGGTCGGTCCGTAGGTCGGCATCGGACCGGACCGCTTCGGTCGTGGACGTGCGCCTGTTGGCGCCGTTTCTGGTGGCGCGCTCCCGCGACCTCGGCGGCAGGCCGGTTGGCCACTGACTGTTTCGGCGACCGCGGGGAAAGTAGCCTGCTCTTGATCGTTCCTCCAACGCCGCGCATTGCAATAGGCTAGGCTTGAAGCCTGTTCGCCCCGATTCCGATGCCCTGGGGTCCAGCTAAACGTTCCTGATGGATGCCTTGCCCCCAGCCCGTGAATCGCCGAGCCGGTTCGCTTGGATCGTCCCGATTGCGACAGTGTTCCTCGCCAGCGCCTGCATCATGGTGATCGAGTTGGTTGCCGGGAGGTTGATTGCGCGCCATGTTGGCAGCTCCCTGTACACCTGGACCTCCGTGATTGGCATCGTCTTGTCCGGGATTGCCGCGGGCAACTACGTCGGCGGGGGGGCCGCCGCCCGCTTCCCGCCGAAAGAGACGCTTGCCGCCATCTTCCTGGTCGCGTCGGCTAACTGCTTGGTCATCCCGTTGCTGAACGATCGCGTAGGCGGACTTGACGCGCTGCGGGACATGGATTGGCCGCTGCGCATCGCGGCGCATGTCTTCCTGGTGTTCTTCTTGCCATCCTCCCTGCTTGGCATGATCAGCCCGGTCGCGGCAAAGATGGCCATCGTGCTCGGAAAGCAGCTCGGCCGGACGGTTGGCAGCGTGTACTCGTGGGGTGCGATCGGCAGCATCCTCGGCACCTTCCTGACGGGCTATTTGCTCATCGCCCAAATGGGCACGACCTCGGTGCTTCTCGCGGTGGCCGGTGTCTTGCTCCTCATGGCCCTCGCCTATGGCGGCTCGAGCCTGCTGCCGTATCTCTGGACTGGCGTGCTGCTGGCAGTGTTCACAGCTGCGTGGGCACCCTTTCCGTGGGCTCGGACGGTTGGCGAGCGAATCGGGTTTCGGGAGCCGAGCCGAGCCTCGACGTTCTTCCTCGCGGAGTCGCCCTCTTCTGGTGGAGTGGGAGGGGGGGCGAGAGTGTCGGTTGCGGGGAGCGGGGCCGAGCCTCGACGTTCTTCCTCGAGGAGTCGCAGTATTCGTTCATTCGGGTCGATGACGTGACCGAAACCCCGGGCTTGCGTTCGATGACGTTGGACTACCTCGTCCATGCCTACGTCGACATGGAAGATCCCGACCGATTGCACTATGACTACGAGCGCATCTACGCGGGCGTGACCGTCGAGGCCGTTCGGGAGTACCACCCGGACGCCCCGGTCCGCGCGCTGTTCCTGGGTGGCGGCGGGTATGTGTTTCCACGTTGGTTCCTGCGCCGCTACCCGCACGGTTTCGGTGAAGTGGTGGAAATCGATCCTCAGGTCACCCGCGCCGCCTTCGACGCCTTTGGGTTGGAAGCCGACACCCCGCTTCGGATCATCCACCTTGACGCCCGGAACCGCGTCGAGGAGCTGTACGCGCGGGCAGTCAGCGGCGTAGAGGTAGAGAAATTCGACCTGGTTTACAACGACGCCTTCAACCACTATTCCCCTCCATTCCACCTCACTACAGTGGAATACGTCCGGAAACTCCGCGCGCTGATGAGCGACGAGTCGGTGTTCCTCGCCAACACCATCGACATCTTTCGCTCGGGAAGGTTCCTCGGGGCCGTGATCAACACGGTGGAACAGGTGTTTCCGTACGTCTACACGTTCTGCACGTCGCCCGGTGGCCCCAGCGATGACGACGAACGCGACACCTTCGTCGTCGCGGGTTCGACGCGCAAGCTTCCAGTCCAGGACCTCGACTATGTCGAGTACAGCGCCGCCCTGTTGTCCGCCAGGGATCTGGCAACGCTCCGTCGTCGGTCGGTGGGCCTGGTGCTGACCGACGACTTCGCCCCCGTCGACAACCTGCTCGCTCCGGTGATCCGGTTGGTCGAGAAGCGGTGAGCGCTGCTTGGGATCAGTGGCCCGCTAAGTCCTCCCGACCTCGCGAACCTCGCGTTCGCTGCGCAATTCATAGGTCCGCCCACGCCAGGAGATCCGCCTTGTCATCCCCGAGCGGAGAAACGCGTAAAGCCAGATCCAGGTTGCCAGCGGCGTCATCCAGAAATAGGCCCAGCCGTACCGCTCCAGCCATGCTTCCCGGTCCGGGAACACCAAGGCGCAGGCGTAGGCGCGCATGCCGCCAATCGCCATGCCCGGCACAACGATCGCGAGCAGCGCCCCCAGTCCGATCCAGTTGCCGTGCAGCAACTGCAGCACGCACAGCAGTTGCGCCGTGCAGTAGAGGATGTGGGTGACGCAACCGCCGATCCACATTCGGAATCGATAGACGCGGGTGATCGTGAGTTGCCGCACAGTCCAGTGCAGGAACTCTGGCCTGGTGCACTGCCCGATTGTTGGCACCATGGCCTCCGGAACGAAACGGATTCCGAGGTTCGCCGATTGCATTGCGTCGCTCAGGCGGTAGTCGTCGCTGACCGCCCCTCGCCAGTGGTTCGGGACTTGCGCCGCGTCAAAGGACTCGCGCCTTACTGCCGTTCCGCCACCCCAGGCGAAGCTGCGGTCCTGAGTGTCCAGGATCGTTGCGATTGCCGAGTCCCACACACTCCGCATCAGGGGCCAGAAGCCGCCCTCCACTGGAAAATGCCAGCGGAACGCGGTCGTCGCTCCCAGCGTGAGGTCTTCGAGGGGGGCGACAAGCTTTCGCAACCAGTCCGGAGGGACCTGACCATCGGAATCCGCGAACACGAGGACCTCCGCCCCGTCGCCCGCCGCTGCGACCGCAGCGGTCAAGTTGTGAATCTTCTCTCCGATTTCCGAGGAGGGCTCGCCCGCGATGACGAGACTGCATGACTGACCCAGTGTGGCGCGGGCAACCTCCAGCGCCGGGTCGTACGGGTCGCTGCAACAGACGATGAGCTCGAAAGACGGGTAGTCTTGGCTCGCGAGCGATCCCAGGTTCGAGGCCAGCCCGGTTTCGACACCCTTGACGGGGACGATCAGAGCCACCGACGGCCATCTTGAAGGCGGCTCTTGCGGCGGTTCTCGGGTGCGATCCTCGACGTACTCCAGGAACCGGCGGCCCCGCTTCACTGACATCAGCGCGACCACGACGGCTACCAGGCTCACCGCCCAAAAAAGCGTGTCAAGCAAGTGGGAGCATAGCATGCTGCCCGGCGGTACGGACCAGCCTGGCACCGTGATAGGGTGTTGATGCCGATGGACCTTGCCGACAAACGTGCCGAGTTGCAGCGCCGCAATGAAGCGGCCCTGGCGGGAGGCGGCCCGGAACGGGTCCGGCGGCAGCGGGACGCCGGCAAGCTGTCGGCGAGGGAACGACTCGACCTGCTCTTCGATGAAGGGACGTTCGAGGAAATCGACCGGCTGGTCGCTCACGACTGCATCGACTTCGGCATGGAGAAGCAGAAGGTTCCCGGCGACGGCTTCGTGACCGGGTACGGATGGATCGATGGCCGCCCCGCGTACGCATTCGCGCATGATTTCACCGTCTTCGGAGGATCGCTGTCGCTGCGCAACGCCCAGAAGGTATGCAAGATCATGGATCTGGCGATCAAGACGGGCGCGCCGGTGGTCGGATTGAATGATTCCGGAGGAGCCCGCATCCACGAGGGGGTCGCTTCGCTTGGCGGCTATGCCGAGATCTTCCTGCGCAACACCCTGGCCAGCGGTGTCGTGCCGCAGATATCGGCGGTCATGGGCCCGTGCGCTGGGGGCGCCGTGTACTCGCCTGCGATCACCGATTTCGTTTTCATGGTGAACCAAACCAGTCACATGTTCGTGACCGGCCCGGACGTGATCCGGACGGTCACCCACGAACAGATCAGCAAGGAGAAGCTCGGAGGCGCTCGCGCACACAACGAGATCAGTGGATCGGCGCACTTTCTGGCTGACGACGACAGGCACTGCCTGCAAATGATCCGTGAGTTGCTTTCGTTCCTGCCGTCGAACAATCTTGACGATCCTCCGCACCGTGCCAGCACCGATTCCCCTGATCGCGTTGATCCGGAGCTGGACGATGTCGTGCCGGCGGAGTCCGACGTGCCTTACGACATCAAGGACATCGCAGCCCGGGTCGTCGACGACGGCTATCTCTTCGAGGTGCAGGAGCACTACGCCAGCAACATTGTCATCGGGTTCGCCCGCCTTGCGGGCTGGCCGGTGGGCATCGTCGCCAACCAGCCTTCCGTGCTGGCCGGCTGTCTTGACATCGACGCCTCGCTGAAGGGAGCTCGATTCGTGCGCTTTTGCGATGCCTTCAACATTCCGATCATTACTTTCGAGGACGTGCCTGGATTCCTTCCCGGCAGCGATCAGGAACACGGCGGCATCATCAAGCACGGCGCCAAGCTGCTGTATGCCTATTGCGAGGCCACCGTGCCGAAGATCACCGTCATCACGCGCAAGGCATACGGCGGCGCGTACTGTGTGATGGGCTCAAAGCACGTCCGCACGGACATCAACTTCGCCTATCCGACCGCTGAAATCGCCGTGATGGGTCCGGAGGGTGCCGTGAACATCTTGTACCGGCGCGAGCTGGCGGCCGCCGACGAGCCGGACCAGTTCCGTTCCGAGAAGGTCGAGGAATTCAGGATGCAGTTCGCGAATCCCTACCAAGCGGCCGAGAGAGGATGGATCGACGAAGTGATCGAGCCGCGTCAGACGCGCGCCAAGCTCGTCCGCGCACTCCGAATGCTGGAAAACAAGACCGAGCACTCGCCGCGGAAGAAGCACGGCAACATCCCCCTCTGAGGCAGCATTGCCGTGCCGCGAGACTAGTTGCCTTCGAGTCGGCTGAAGAAAAAGGCCCGCTCGGCGGCAGCAGTCTCAGGAGCGTCCGAGCCGTGGATGGCGTTCTTCTCGATATCGGTGCCGTAGAGGCTTCGCAACGTACCGCGGGCTGCCTCGCATGAGTTCGTGGCGCCCATGACATCGCGTAGCGCCGCGATCGCGCCCTCACGCTCGAGCACCATCGGCACGATCGGTCCGGAGGTCATGAACTGGACCAGGCTCTCGTAAAACGGCCGGGCGCGGTGCACGGCGTAGAACGCGCGGGCTTGCGAATCGCTGAGCGAGAGTTTTTTCATCACCACGATCGTGAAGCCTTCCTTTTCCAAACGGGCGATGATGTGTCCCGTGTCGCCCGCGGCGACTGCGTCCGGTTTGATGACGGCGAGGGTACGCTCGGTCGGCATAGTTTCGGTGTTCCACTCCTTGCGGTTAGCTTCGTGCGGTGTCGTTCCGCCCGGTCATAGCGCCGCGGCCAGTGTCGAGCCCAGATCGGCAGGTGTCGGAGCCACTTCGATGCCCGCGGCTTCCAGGGCGGCTTGCTTGGCCCGGGCTGTGCCCTTGCCGCCTGAAATGATTGCCCCGGCATGGCCCATGCGGCGGCCTGGGGGCGCTGTCGCTCCCGCGACGAATCCAACCACGGGCTTGGTCACATGGCCCTTGACGTATTCGGCCGCTTCTTCCTCGGCTGTGCCGCCGATTTCTCCAATCATGATGATCCCGGTCGTCTCGGGGTCGCTGTTGAACAATTCCAGGACATCGATGAAATTCGTGCCGATCACCGGGTCTCCGCCGATCCCCACGCACGTGGACTGTCCGATGCCGAGGCCTGACAGTTGGCCGACGGCCTCGTAGGTCAAGGTCCCTGAGCGGGAGACGACGCCCACCGACCCCGGCTTGTGAACTTGGCCGGGCATGATGCCCAGCTTGCATTTTCCCGGGGAGATGACGCCGGGGCAGTTCGGCCCGATCAGCCGTGTCCGGCTGCCCCGCAATGCATCGGCTACCGCGACCATGTCCCGCACCGGGATGCCCTCCGTGATGCAGGCGACCAATTCGATCTCCGACTCGATCGCCTCCAGAATCGCATCCGCCGCTCCACTCGCCGGAACGAAGATCAAGGAAGCATTGGGGTCGGTCCGAGAGACTGCATCGCGCATCGAATCAAACATGGGAAAGCCGAGGGCCTCCCCTCCGCCGCGACCCGGATGGACTCCGGCGACGATCTTGGCGCCGAATCGCTGGCACTGCTCTGCATGGAACAGGCCTGCGCGGCCGAGGCCCTGCACTACAACCCGGGTGTCGTCGGTTACCAGAATGCTCATTGCTCGTTGTGCTGGACGGCGCGTGCCACGGCTTGCTCGGCGGCCGCCTTCATGTCGGCTGCGACCGCGAAATCAAGGCCCGAACTCTCCAGGATCTCCCGTCCCCGGTCGACGTTTGTACCTTCCAGGCGCAGGACCATCGGGACGTCGATGTCGAGTTCCTGGGCCGCGGCGACAATGCCCTCTGCGAGCACGTCTACCTTCAGGATGCCGCCGAAGATGTTGATCAGGATCGCCTTGACGTTGGAATCGGACAGAATGATGCGGAATCCGTGCTTGATTTGGTCCTTGTTGGCACCGCCACCGACGTCGAGGAAATTCGCGGGCATCCCACCGGCGTACTGGATGATGTCCATCGTGGCCATCGCGAGGCCCGCGCCGTTCACCATGCAGCCAACGTTTCCGTCCAGCTTGATGTAGTTGAGGCCCTGGTTGATTGCCTCGGTCTCGAGCGGCTCCTCCTCGTCCGGATCGCGCAGGGCGGCAAGGTCAGGGTGGCGGAACAGGGAGTTGTCGTCGATGTCCATCTTTGCGTCGAGTGCGACAGCGCGGCCGTCATCTGTCAGCACGAAGGGGTTGATCTCGATCAGCGAGGCGTCGGATTCTTCGTAGGTCCGGGATAGGGCCAGCATGGCTTGCACGGATGGGCCGAACGCCTCGCCCGTAATTCCCAGGCCGAATGCCAGGCGGCGGGCTTGGAAAGCTCGCATGCCGCCGGACCCGATGGTTTCCTTGAGAATGGCTTCGGGATTCTTCTCTGCGATCTCCTCGATGTCCATGCCGCCTTGGGCCGAGGCCATGAAGACCGGCTTGCCCGCAGCGCGGTCCATCACGATGCCAAGGTAGATCTCGCGGTTGATCGGCAGTTGCTCCTCGATCAACACGCGCTTGACCTTGCGGCCTTGGGGGCCGGTTTGGTGGGTCACCAGGTTCATGCCGATGATGGTGGCGGCCTGTCTCTCGGCCTCGTCGGCGTTTCCGGCCAGCTTCACTCCGCCACCCTTGCCGCGGCCGCCGGCGTGGATCTGCGCCTTCACGACCACGCTCCCGCCCAGCAATTCGGTGGCTTCCCGCGCCTTGCGGGCAGTGTTTGAGACAATTCCACGCGGAGTCGGAACACCGTACTTCCGCAACACCTCTTTCGCCTGATACTCGTGGACCTTCATGGGAAAGCCGCCCTTGGGGTACGATCAGATGGTCACCCCAGCCGCCCGAAACACCCACTATATCGACATTCGAAGCGGGGAGCGAACAGAGCGCCATGTCCGCAGTTCAACAAGCGCTGCATTGTGCGGCGGCCCGCCAAGACCTGACCGAAAGGCAGGCCAATGCGGCGATGCTGGAGATCCTGCGGGGCGAATCCACGTCCGCGCTTACGGCCGCCTTCCTGGTGGCCCTGCGCATGAAAGGCGAGACGGCTGGCGAGGTGACAGGATTCGCGCGGGCGATGCGCGCGAGCGCCACCCATGTCCGACCGCGGAACACTCCTCCAGACCGCCTGGTCGACACGTGCGGAACCGGTGGTGACGGCGGTGGCACGTTCAATGTCTCGACCGCCGCGGCGTTCGTCGTTGCGGGAGCGGGACTTGCCGTAGCCAAGCACGGGAACCGCTCGATTTCAAGTCGGTGCGGGTCGGCCGACGTACTGGAAGCGCTCGGAGTCAACGTCAAGCTCGATGCCGGTCAATCCGCCCGCGCCATCGACGAGACCGGTATCGGATTCCTGTTCGCTCCCAGCATGCATCCGGCGATGCGGCACGCCGGACCGATCCGGCGGGAGTTGGGAATGAGGACGGTGTTCAACATGCTCGGACCGCTCACGAACCCGGCGGACGCGGCCATCCAGGTGATCGGGGTCTACGAGGACCGCATCGTGCCCTTGGCGGCACAGGCTCTCGCCCGTCTGGGTTCGAAGTGTGCCTTGGTCGTGCATGGCAGCGACGGCATGGACGAAATCACGCTGACCGGCACGACACGATTCGCTCACGTGCATGCGGGCGGACTTCGCCACGGTACTCTCGGACCGGCCGATTTCGACTTGCCGCCCGCCAGCGCCGACGCGCTCGCGGGTGGCGGCCCCGAGAAGAACTCGGCAATTCTTCGCGCGGTCCTGTCGGGCGAGAAGGGGCCGGCCAGGGACATTGTCATCATCAACGCCGGGGCCGCGCTGCGAGTCGCGGGAACCGCTGGAAGCTGGGCGGAGGGCGCCGCGCTTGCCGCTAAGTCGATTGATTCCGGTGCGGCAGCCGCGAAACTGGCGTCCCTAGTCGCTTTTTCCCAACGATTCGACGCAGCCTGAGACCCGCTTGGGGGCACTCTAGCGGTCTTGGCCTTTATGCGCTGGTCGAGCTTTTGAATTCCTCGCTGCAGCGCCTCCGCCCAGCGCGCGGGCATCCGATCGAAATGATCCTCGCCCGCCGCGCGCTTTCGATACACTTCACGAAAAATCTCCAGTGCCTTCTCGTGCTCCCCGACGGCCTTGTACATCGCCGCCGCCTCCAGCGGATATGTGAACGCCCGGGGGAATGCCTGCGCTAACGCATGGAACTCGCGGGCAGCGTCAAGGTAGCGCCGCTCCCTGCGGTAAGCAAGCGTTAGCAGCACCCGTGCGTCGCTACGGCTCGACTCGCCTTCCCCTGCCTCCCGCCCGTTCTCCGCCAGTCTCGTCTTCTTCTTTCCCCGGTAACCGCTCAAGGCGATCAGGGCTTGGAGCGCCCACGGCAAGCTTCCTAGCATGTACTCGTCCAGGCCCGCGACGAGTGTGCCGTCCACAAACTCGGGATAGAGTTCCGCGAGGCGGTAACTGAGTGCCTTGGCTCGCCGCCCGTTGGCGAGAGCCCTGAAGTAGTCCTTGCCGATCATGATTTCGAACGCGCCGCGCAAGGCGTGGATGCGTGCCAGCGCGTGCAGCGCGCGGCGATCGGTGGTGTCTGCTTGCAGGAGGCGTTCGCAGAGCAGCTTGCCAGTCTGGAGAGTGTCCAGCAACGCCTTGTTGGCAACTGGGTCGGGCTTGGGCTTGTCGCCCTCGTAGAATTCCGGGTCGTCGCGAAAAGCGCTGGTGTCGAGCAACCTGAGACGAGCGGTTTCCTTGTACAGCTGAGCCTTGGCTAGCAGGACGAATCCACCAGGATCTTCGGGCTCAAGTTCGACGAGCCGCCGGAATGAGTCGACCGCTTCCTTGTATTCGTGGTTGAAGTACTGGTCGTTGCCGACCGCGCGCCAATCGGAATCCGACGCCTGCACGGACCCGCAAACGGACAGAGCCAGAACACCTACCTGCACCCAGCGGACGCCGCGGGGAGCGCTACTGCTAGTTGAGGACAAGCACCTCATGCAGCGAATCCTGCATCAAATAAAAGTGTATGCCTTGGAACTGCGGGAACAGTGATTCCAGTTCTCTGACACTGAACTCCCGACTCGACTCGCGGTGGTCGGTCTCCTTGATCCAGAACGTGGAGGTCGAATCCACGTCGCAATTGAGAACTGGAATGGTTGCCACGGTGCTCTTTCTGTGGAAGAGGCACAGCATCGTGCCGTCGGGCCGCAAGATTTTCGCAAGGTGGGCGATTGTGGAGAGCATTGCGGCCTTGTCAAGGTGCTGGAGGACATCCCAGGCAAGCACCCCGTGAAACGTGTCGGGACGGAAATCCAGGTGGTTCCGCACGAACTCGCTGGCGGCCTGCCGCTCCATCCCTGTCTCGTTCGACGGGTTGGCGGCGCGGGCAGCGTCGAAGCTGTGTAGCAAGCTGGCGTTGTAGATGCTATGGCCCAGACTGCAAACAAGTGCCGGGGTCCGCTGGGAGAGCATACCCAGATCGAGGATATTCAGACCTGTCGAATCCGCAAGCCGGTTGAAGAGGCTTTGGATGCCGGGGCTTTTTCGGCGGATCCGCAAGGCGTCGCCCGCTGGCATGTTCGGATCGTGTTGGACTAACCGGCGCGGCTTGTGGTCCAGCTCCGGGTTCGTGACCACGGCCGGTTCAGGTCTCGAACGCCACAGTCGCACTGGTCCGGTCCCCCTGCCCTAGTCCACTTCCATTGGCGGCCCGCAAGTCAACTGGCCGCTCGCAACGAACCGCCGTGGGCGCCAGCCGCCATTCAGTCGATTCCCACTCTCCTGCGATCCTGACTGATTGCCCAAGCTTCAAAGCGTTGCGGCCACGGTCGAGCGGTTCGATCTTACGTCACGCCTCGTTGCGGGGTTGCGGCCGGCCGTTGAGCGGGTGGCTCGTTCGCGCGGATCGTCGGTTTCGCCTGGACGGGCTGCGCCCGAGCGGGGCGCGGTGCCGGCGTCGGCTGTTCCTGCGCTGGCTGTTGGGTCGACGCGGGCTTGACGGGGCGGACATCACTCGTTCCACGAAACGTTCCGCCGTCCTCGATGACGATTCGGCCGGTGACCAGGTCCCCGTTCAGACGGCCGGTTGCGGTGATTTGAGTCCGCTCGCCGACCTGTGCCTTGCCGGCGAATTCTCCCTGGATGACGAGCGATCTCGCCTGGATGTTTGCCTTCACCTTGCCGGTCGTCCCGATCACCAGCATGTTCTTGGGAATGTCGATCCCACCCTCGACTTGGCCGTCGATTACCAGATCCTCGTCGCTGTGAATGTCGCCCTTGAACTTGGCCGACTTCCCGATTCGGGACGACCCCGAGACCCGGGCGTCCCTCGTGGGTCGGTCGACAGGCCGAGGTGCGGATACCGGGCCCGCTGGCGGGGCCGACTGCGGTGTCTCCACGGGCACTGCGTCAAGCTGCTGGTCTGGGTCTTTTCGGCCCCACATGAATCTTCTTCCTCCGGCTTTCTCGCTCTGCGACGTCTCGACTCAGCGTGAGCGGCACGTAACCGTTAGCGGTAAATCATTATAGCCGTTATGCCCAATGCGCCCAACCCCCGGGCGGATTGTCGAGCCTCGCGAGGCGCACTCTGGCAGACCCAAGCGCACATGTCCACGCCGCCCGCGCTGGACTCGTCTTCGGCGTGCGGTTTCCCTCACAGCGTCGGCTCGCCCGGAACCAAGGAGCGTCCGCGGACCGCGCCTGCCACGCTGTACCCGAGTCCCGGCGATGTCAAACCGCCGTGACGAGCGGGAAATCATCATTCGTCCGGGAGGCCCAATCAGAAATGAGTCTCCGGTGCTCGCGGAGTTCCGATTGGTAGGCCGGTTCGGCGACGAGATTGGTCATCTCACCAGGATCATCGTTGAGGTCGAAGAACTGCTCGCGCCCGCCGCCGGTGTTGTAGACGACGTACTTGAATCGCTCGGTGCGCAGCATCCGGCCGGATACGCCATCGTCCCGGGCACCGCGTCCGAACGTTGTCTCCGCGACGACATACCGGCGATCCCAGGCCTGGGAAGAGCCGCGGGCGAGCGGCTCGACCGACTGGCCGTGTCGAGGGCCCGGCGGACTCTCCACCCCGGCCGCACCCAGGATCGTGGGCATCAGGTCGATACCCGTGGACACCAAGGCGTCCGAGGTCGTTCCGGGCTTGGACGCAAGCGGATGAGCGATCACGAGGGGAACGCGCACGGCCTGTTCGTAGAGCACCTGCTTCTGGTTCCAGTGGTGGCTAGCAACGCCTTCTCCGTGATCGCTGGTGAAGATGACGATCGTGTTGCTCTCGTGGCCCGCATCGCGGAGACCGTCCAGCACTGTGCCGATTTCCCGATCAACCTTCTCGACCAGACGGTAGTAGCCCCAGATGTACTGTCTCCAGTCCAAGTCGCTCCAATCGGCCGTCGGGTAGTGGAAGTCTCGGTTTTTCGCTTGAATTGTTCGGATCGCGGCTGGCTCACTTTCTGGAATCTCGAAGTTCTCAGGAACCGGCGGCAGTTCGGACGGGTCGTCGGGCGGCTGTGGGATCGGGCCTTGGGGAAGATCCTGCCGCCGCGCAAGCTGGCAAACGTCGTGCGGATTCAAGAACGAAGCAGTGGCGAAGAAGGGTTTCTCGTGCGGGGTCCTCAGGAATTCGACGGTGCTTTTCGCCGTTTCGGTATCGCTGCGCGCACTGCTGGTAACGGCGTAGCCCGCCTCTTCCAGAGATGTCCCGACATGCCACTTGCCGAAGTAGGCTGTGTCATAGCCGGCGGCTTGCACCAGCTTGCCGAGCATGGGATACCCGCGGTTCAGCTTCGTGCCATTCGTAGGAGTCCCGATCTCGTGCGGATAGCGGCCAGTCTGAATGCTCGAACGGCATGGCAGGCAGAGCGGCTGGGTGACGTAACTGCGTGTGAATCGGACGCCGCGTGCCGCAATCCGGTCCATTGCAGGTGTCTCCAAGTGCGGGTTGCCAGTACAGCTCATGGCTTCGTCGGTGTGCTGGTCCGTCATGATGAGCAGCACGTTCGGCCGATCGGAGGAGGCACGCCGAGAGCATCCGAGAAAGGTCACGCCGACCAGTCCGGCCCCCCGCACGAACATGCGTCGGTTCAATGTGCTCACGATCGTTCGGACCTCCAGTCCAGCTGTCTGATTCGCACCATTCTCGCAAACCCACCTCAGTGAACCGCGCCCGTGAGACGGATGCGGGCCAGTTGGAGTGCCCCCCAGCAGGTGCCAAGTCCAGCCTCCCTTTGCCCAGGCCGGTTGGCGTCGACAAGACCGATGGTGACGGCTGTTCGTTGACGCCCGGATCGATCCGACGGTACACTCGGCGACTTGTACGCAACAGTTCGGCTCGTCGGACGCGCGGTCGCCTTGATCGGAGCATCACTGCTGCTGGCGGCCGCACCCGGCGTTGCGCAAGATCCGCCCGCCGCAGACAGCCCCCGGGTCGGGCCCGCGCGTGGATCCCTCGTGATCATCGGCGGCGCGATGCGGGACGCGGCAATCGTCGATCGAATAATCGATCTCGCCGGTGGCCCCAACGCCCCACTGGTGGTCATCCCGACCGCCGGGGGAGCGCACCAGTACGATCAGTACTGGAAGGGCCAGCGCCCTTTCAAGGATGCTGGCGCATCTGACATCACCGTCCTGCACACCTACGACCCTCAGGTGGCTGACACCGACGAATTCGTTGCTCCGTTGCGGCGCGCCCGCGGCGTGTTCTTCGGGGGAGGCCGGCAGTGGCGCTTGGCCGACGCGTACTTGAACACACGGACTCACCGGGAGCTGTTCGCGTTGCTGGAGCGGGGCGGTGTCATTAGCGGGACTTCTGCCGGGGCGTCGATCATGGGTTCGTTCCTGGTCCGGGGCGACACCCACACCAACACCGTGATGATGGGCGATCACCTCGAAGGGTTCGGGCTGTTGAAGAACGTCGGAATCGACCAGCACCTGCTGCGGAGAAACCGCCAATTCGACCTTCTCGAAGTGATCGAGGCCCACCCTGAACTGCTGGGAATCGGAATCGATGAAGACACGGCGATCGTCGTCGAGGGGGACCGATTCGAGGTCATCGGGCAGAGCTACGCCGTCATCTACGATAACCAGCGAAAGATTCCCCCCGACGGCCGGTTCTTTTTTCTGGCGCCTGGCGACCGCTACCACATGGGGTCCCGCGAAGCTTGGCGCCCCACTGTGACAGACAGGCCGCTTGAACGAGTCGAGCAGGCTCCGTGGGAGCGATGAGAGATCGCGCTGCAGCCGGAAGCGGAGGTGTGTCTTGCCTCTTGCGAACTTGACGGTACGCTTGATCGACCTCGTGAAGGACACGGGCACCGGCTCGTAGCGGCGGTGTCGGACCGTTCCACCTCGCGGGCCCGGGTTTGATCAGTTCCCGAACGGGCTCGCCGCCGGCTTTCCCGATGCTCGTGACGGGCTGCCCCGGGCGGCGCGGCCCGCGTTTGACGAGGGCTGGCGTATTGGTTACGCTCGGAATTCGCGGTTGGCACCGCTTCCATGGACGCTTTTCAGCTAACGCGATCTCTGATCGACATCGATTCGGTCACCCCCAACGAAGGGGAGATTGGCCAGTTCCTCTTCGAGTACTTGCGACCGCTCGCGGACCGTTTTGGCGGCCGGATCGAGAAGCAGGAAGTCGAACCTGGACGCAACAACATATGGGCGCATTGGGGCGAGCCGGAAGTGGTCTTTTCCACACACATGGACACGGTGCCCCCGTTCATCGGGTCCCGGGAGGACGAGACCCACATCTGGGGCCGCGGCGCTTGCGACACGCACGGTATCGCCGCCGCCATGATCAAGGCCTTGGAAGCCTTGCTCCAAGACGGAGTCCGGCGGCTTGGAATCCTGCTGGTCGTCGGTGAGGAGGTGAACGGAGCTGGCGCGCGCCACGCAAATCGCAATGCGCCGCCGGTGAAGTTTCTCATCAATGGCGAGCCGACGGAAAACCTACTGGCACTGGCGTCCAAGGGAACGCTCGGGCTGCGGATCCGAGCCACGGGTCGTGCCTGCCACTCGGCGTATCCGGAACTCGGCGAGTCCGCCACGGAGACCCTGCTCGACGCCCTCAGCCGGCTCCGAGCGGTCAAGTGGCCGACGGACCCGCAGCTCGGCGAGACGACGGTCAACATCGGTACCCTGGATGCCGGGCCAGGCGCGAACATCGTCCCGGACCATGCCTCGGCGGCGGTTGTCATTCGTGTGGTCTCGGACCTCGCCGAGACCAAGGCTCTCGCGATGTCGGCGCTTGACGGCGTTGAGGTCGAGGTGTTTGCCGACACTCCCGCCCTGCGGCTGCACGCCATCGATGGGTTCGAGACGTCCATCGTCAAGTACACAACCGACATCCCGAAGCTCTCCAACTGGGGCCGCGCCCTCTTGATCGGTCCTGGGTCGATCCGGCACGCCCATACGACTGACGAGCGAATTCCCAAGCAGGAGATCCTCGAAGCAATTGGAATCTACGACCGGCTGGCCCGGTCGCTCAAGGGGAATTCCGGACCTGCCCGCTGATGGTGCGGCAGCAGCGAATGGAAAGGCGGCCGAATCGTTGCGGAACGGCTTCCGAGTCTTTGATGCCCACGCCCATCTCGGGCGCGCCCGCCATTCGGGCCGCGTCGCAACTCTCCAAGGGATGCTCCGTTCAATGGATGCGGCGGGGGTTGACCGTACGCTGCTCATTCCGTTTCCTGTCGTCGAGGATTACCGTCGCGAACACGACGAAATTGGAGCTGCGCTGCGATCTCATCCAGACCGATTTGCCGGGGCGGCCTGCCTGGACCCGTTTGTTCCGGAAAGCATGTTCCGCGAGGAAGTGCGCCGTTGCCGCGAGGCACACGGGTTTCGCGCACTGAAATTCCAGCCCCAGTACCAAGGGCTCAATCCCTTGTCGGAGCGGAGCGATTTCCTGTTCGAGACGGCACTCGAAAACGAAATGGTCCTGGTCTGCCATACCGGCGCGGGTGCGCCGTTCGCTCTGCCGTCGCTGTTCATCCATCCGGCGCGCCGGTTTCCGGGACTGCGGATCGTTCTCGGACACGCTGGTGGCGGCTTGTACGTGCTTGAAGCCATCGTGGCCGCCAGCGTGTGCCCGAACATCTACATCGAGTTGTCCACCCTCATGCCGCACGCCGTGCTTGAGATCCTCGGTCATGTGGGAGCTGACCGGCTGATGGCCGGTTCGGACCTCCCAGAGAGCCTGGAGACCGAGATCGGCAAGATTCTAGGGTTGCCGATTCCGGAGCGCTCCAAGCAGGAGATCCTTTGGGAGACCGCCGCGGCCCTGTTCGGAGAGTAGGCCCGGCCAGCTGTGCAGCGCGGCCCAGGAAGCGACAGATTGCTTCGTTGTCGCGGTCGCGAACCCCGCAGGACCTTCCGTGCCGGCCCGGAACGCATTTTGCCCGGATTCGCGATGTTTGCAATACTAGGGGCAGTCCCGGACGAGAAAGCTGACTGCGAGCTACATGGCGAAAGAAGAGGGCATCGAGGTCACCGGAACGATCATCGAGCGCCACCCCGGCGGGATTTTCAGTGTCGAGCTTGACGACAAGCACAAGGTGCTTGCCCAGATCGCGGGCAAGCTCCGCAAGCACCGGATCCGGATTCTGACGGGCGATCGCGTCAACGTGGAACTGTCGCCGTACGATTTGACGCGCGGCCGCATCGTCTACCGCTATCGCAGCTAGCTGCCACGCCTTCCGGCGTTGCGATCCGGGCGCGGCAGGTGGTTTCATAAGCTGGACAGGGATGACGCTGTACGTTCTGCGCCACGCCATTGCGGAGGAACCCCTCCCGGGGCAGTCCGATTCCGCCCGCCAGCTTACGCCCTTAGGACGTGAGAAGGCGAGGCGCGTGCTGTCACATGCGCATCGCGTCGGGACCCGCCCGGAATTGGTCCTCACCAGTCCGTACGCTCGCGCCGCGCAAACCGCCGCGATCGCGCAGGAGGAGTTGCGGATGGCCAAGCCGCTCGTCGAAACCGATGCTTTGGTTCCGTTCGTGGACGTCTTCAGTCTGTGGGACGAGCTTCGTGAACATCTCGACGGTGATTTGATGATCGTCGGGCACAATCCGCAGTTGAGTTCGCTTGTGTCGTGGTTGCTTGGAGCACGAGGCGATTCGCTTTGGCTCAAGAAGTCGGGTCTTGTGGCGCTCGATGTCGGATCAGCGGGTCCGCGGCCGCGCGCCATGCTGTCCTGGCTGCTCACGCCGGGGTCCGTAGGTCGTTGACTCGCAGTTTCGGCAGCCGCACGGGCAGGGCCTGATGACGGACAGGTTCGCTAGTCTGCACCGGCCAATCGGACGCCATTTCCGCAGTCGGCGGTTGCGGCGTTTCGCCCGGGTCTTCAGGTTGAAGCCGTCGACGACGGTGCTGGATCTGGGCGGCAGCGAGTACTACTGGGCTTGGAGTCCCGTCCTCCCCCGTGTGACCGTGGTAAACCTGCACCGGCGCGATCTGCGCCCAGAGCGCTTTCCCTGGGTTCAGGCCGACGGTCGCAAGCTGCCATTCCCCGACGGCTCTTTCGACGTCGTGCATTGCAATTCGGTGCTCGAGCACATCGTCGACGAGCGCGGTCGTCAGCAGTTCGCACGCGAGATCGCGCGGGTTGGGAAGGCCTACTGGGTGCAGACTCCGAACCGGCGGTTCCCCGTCGAGGCGCATACCCTTACCCCGGGATTCCATTTCCTGCCCAGGAGCCTGCAGGCACGCATGGCACGCAACTTCACCGTCTGGGGCTGGCTGGAACGCCCCAGTGTGAACGAGGCGCGCGGATTCGTCGAGCACATCCACCTGCTTTCGGCGAGCGACTTGCAGAGCCTCTTCCCGGACGCCTCGATCGAGCGGGAGCGCTTTCTGGGCCTGACGAAATCACTGGCAGCTGTCGGCGAGCAGGGCCGGTAGGTCTTGCACGGAGTCCAGCACCCAATCCGGCTGGACTTCCGCATCCAGGTCGCTGGGTTGGAATTTTCCCGTCCTGACAAGCGCCGAGCGTAGGCCGGCGCTCTTGGCACCGAGCGCGTCCGCGTGCAAGTCGTCGCCGATCATCAGCAGTTCGCCCGGAGCCAATCCCAAGATACCCGAGGCCTGCTGGAAGAACGCGGCCGCCGGCTTGCCCATCACGACAGCCTTCTTGCCGGTGGCGCACTCAAGCGCCGCGGCGAACGGCGCCACATCGAGGTTCGCGCCATCCGGCGACTGCCAGTAGCGGGTGAGTCCCAGAGCGACGAGGTCGCGATCCGGCCGGCCGTGCAGCAATCGGAATGCGCGGTTCAGCGTCGCGTAGTCCCACCCCGCCCCAAGATCACCAATGACCACGTATCGCAGCTCTACGGGATCGGTGCCGCTATCCGCCTCCACGCCGCGGAAGTCCTCCCGAGTCGCTTGCGGTACGAACAGGGCCGCCCGGGCCTGGCCGTGGGAGCGGATCCAGGCCGCGGCGACGACGGCGGGCGTCAGGAACTCCTCCGGCCGGGCCGGCACACCGAGCCGCGCGAGTTTGCTCGCCAGATCGCTGCGCGGTCGCGAAGTGGTGTTGGTGACGAAAAGCGAGGGCAAGCCGGCGTGCCGGATCGTCTCCACTGCCGCCGCCGCTCCAGGAATCGGGCGCTCGCCGTCGTAGAGGACTCCGTCCAAATCGAATAGCACGCCCCGAATCATGCGTCCAAGGCTAGCGCAGGTGGCGATTCGGGCCCGCGCGGGGCATTGCTAAACTGGCATTTTCCCCGCTCGGGAGCATCACAGCAAATGTCGAATCCACTAAAGCACGCAAGCGCAACGATCACGGACGGACGGGACAGGGCGCCGGCTCGCTCGATGTTCAAGGCGATCGGCTTTACCGACGATGACCTGGCCAAGCCGATCATCGGCGTCGCCAATACCTGGATCGAGACCATGCCCTGCAACTACAACCTGCGGGACCTGGCGGTCAAGGTCAAGGAGGGCGTACGGGAGGCGGGTGGCACGCCAATGGAATTCAATACCATCGCTGTCAGCGACGGCATCACCATGGGCACGGAGGGCATGAAAGGCTCACTCGTCAGCCGCGAGATCGTGGCCGATTCGATCGAGCTTGTGGCCCGGAGTCATATGTTCGATGGCCTGATCGCGCTGGTAGCCTGCGACAAGACCATCCCGGGGGGCGCGATGGGCTTGGCTCGGGTCAACGTGCCGTCAGTGCTGTTGTACGGCGGCTCCATACTTCCGGGCCAAGTGAACGGCGTGGACATCACGATTCAGGATGTCTTCGAGGCCGTCGGCGCTCATGCCGCCGGGAAGATCAGCGACGAGGAGCTTCTCGCGATCGAGGATCACGCCTGCCCGGGCGCAGGCGCTTGCGGTGGCCAGTACACGGCGAACACCATGGCGACGGCCATGGAGCTGATCGGCATCTCGCCGATGGGCACTGCCAGCATTCCCGCGGTCGACCCCCGCAAGGACGATGCCGGCTACCGCTCGGGGTTCGTGCTCATGGAGGCGTTGAAGTCCAATCTGCGTCCGAGCGACATCATGACCCGCAGCGCGTTCGAGAACGCCATCGCGAGCGTCGTGGCGACCGGCGGGTCGACCAATGCCGTGCTGCACTTGCTCGCGCTCGCACGGGATTGCGGCGTCGATCTGTCAATCGATGACTTCGATGCGATCAGCGAGCGGACACCGCTGCTGGTCGACCTCAAGCCCGGCGGCAGGTACGTGGCTGCCGACGTCGACAAGGCTGGCGGGATCCAGCTCATCGCCAAGCGCTTGGTCGAAGGTGGCTACGCCGACGGCACGCAGATGACGGTGACTGGCGCGTCGCTCGCGGAGGCCAGCGCGATTGCACGGGAGACGCCGGGCCAGGACGTGATTCGAACTTTGGACGCGCCAATCAAGCAGACCGGAGGGCTCGTGATCTTGAAGGGCAACCTCGCCCCGGAAGGCGGTGTCGTGAAGGTCGCGGGCAGCGGCCACTTGCAGCACCGCGGCCCTGCCAAGGTGTTCGAGGCTGAAGAGTCGGCCATGCAGGCCGTCACGAGCGGAGAGATCAGCGATGGGGATGTCCTGGTGATCCGCTACGAGGGTCCAGCGGGCGGGCCGGGTATGCGTGAGATGCTGGGCGTCACCGCCGCAATCGTGGGAGCCGGACTTGGAGAGACCGTCGCTCTCCTGACCGACGGCCGGTTCAGCGGCGCGACGCGAGGTCTCATGGTTGGGCATGTTGCTCCCGAAGCGGCGCGTGGGGGTCCGATTGCGGCCGTGCGTGACGGAGACACGGTGGTCATCGATTGCGCCGCGCGCCGTCTTGACGTGGAACTTTCCGACGCGGAGATCTCGGCGCGCCTGGCGGCCTGCGTGGAGCGGCCCGCGCGCTACAGGACGGGAGTGTTCGCCAAGTACGCCAAGCTAGTGGGCTCTTCGTCCGAAGGCGCTGTCACGCACCCGCTCTAGTCGCCATGCCGGGCTACGGGAACGGCCCGACCGCGGCGCGGTCGAGTAGCTCGGCGATCCTGGTGCGATCATTCGGTACCGTCACCGGAGGATTGCCGAATTGCGGTTGGACGCGGTAGCCCGATGGAGTCTCCAGCTGTCCCGAATGGTAGTGGTAGACATAGTCCGGATCCTTGAGCAGGTGTCCGGTCAGGATCCCTGCCACATCAGCCGACTCCCTGATGGTTCCGGCTCGGACTAGCTTTCGGATGCCTGCAAGCGTTGCGGCGGAGGCGGGTTCGCAGCCGATGCCGCAGCGGCCGATGACCGCCTTGGCGTCCGCGATCTGTTGCTCGGAGACGGATTCAACGATTCCGTCGGCGCTTCCGACCTCGAAAGCGGCCTTGTGCCATGAGACCGGGTCGCCGATCCGAATCGCGGTTGCCAGCGTTTCCGGCGCGCTCACCGGGCGCAGGTTCCCGCCTTCGACGAAGTGCCGGAAAAACGGCGCCGAGCCCTCCGCCTGCACCACGGCGACCCGGGGCATGTCTTCGATCAGTCTCGCTTCGCGAAGCTCCCGCAAGGCCTTTCCGAGGGCGCTGATATTGCCCAGGTTGCCGCCGGGCAGCACAATCCAGTCCGGGACACTCCATCCGCGTTGTTCCAGCATTTCGATCGCGATCGATTTCTGGCCTTCGATGCGAAAGGGATTCACCGAGTTGAGCAGATAGATGCCGATCTCTGCAGCGAGTTCCCGGACCAACGCGAGTATCTGGTCGAAGTTTGCCTCCACCTGGATCGTTAGCGCTCCGTACTCGAGGGCCTGCGCGAGCTTTCCGTAGGCGATGTTTCCGGCGGGCAGGAAAATGACGGCCTGCATGCCGGCGGCCGCGGCGTACGCAGCCATCGAAGCGGACGTGTTGCCGGTTGAGACGCAGGCGACCCTGCGCATCCCGAGGATCTTGGCCTGGGTGACTCCGGCTGTCATTCCGTTGTCCTTGAAAGAGGCCGTGGGGTTGTAGCCCTGATGCTTGAACTGCAAGGACTCGAGCCCGGCGTAGGACGCCGCTCCAGGCGCGTCGAAAAGAGGCGTATTGCCCTCTGGGAGCGTCACGATGCAGTCTGGATCGCTCGCGAACGGAAGCATCTCTCGGTAACGCCACACGCCGCTGACGTCCACCTTCTCCAAGCTTGAGCGGCGCATCCGCCAAGTGGCTCGCAGCGTCTCGGGATCGACGTCGGCGAACGAGTTGGCGACTTCGAGCAGGCTGCCGCAAGCCCCGCAAGAGTAGACGATCTCGCTCAGCGGGTAGCGCTGTCCGCAACTAGGGTTGAAGCAGGCTAGATGCGGAGGCATGGCGGCCAGAATCCATCGTATCAGCGCCTCGGACTCCACCATCCAGGCCCATCGCGGGCCCCAGTCGTCTCGTTGGTGGCCGTCAGGCCAGGATTTCGCGGATGACTCGGCCGTGGACGTCCGTCAGTCGGAAGTCGCGGCCCGCGTAGCGGTACGTGAGCCGTTCGTGGTTCAGGCCCAGCCGGTCCAGGATAGTGGCTTGGAAATCATGGACGCTGACTACGTCTTCGGCGACGTCGTTGCCCATTTCGTCGCTCGAGCCGTAGACTGTGCCTCCACGTATGCCGCCGCCCGCCAGCCAGGAACTGTACACCCTCGCATGGTGGCCACGGCCCTCTGCGCCTGGCGACGGACAAGTTGGCGTGCGGCCGAACTCCGTCGTCCAGACCACGATTGTGTCATCGAGCATCCCGCGGGACTTGAGGTCCCGGAGAAGCGCCCCGATCGGCTGGTCGACATTGCGAGCCAGCCTGTTGTAGTTCGCCATCTTGGCGTGCGAATCCCAGTTCTTGTCAACCGCGGTGCCGCCGTCGATCAATTCGACGAACCGAACGCCACGCTCCACGAGCCTGCGGGCCACGATGCACTGCCAGGCGAACCCCTCGTGGCTGCCTCGCTCGAGGCCGTACATCTTCAGCGTCGCATCCGATTCTCGCGACAGATCGAACGCCGCGGGGGCTTCGGCCTGCATGCCGAAGGCCGTCTCGAACGACTTGATGCGGGCGGCCAGGCTGCTGTCCCTCTCGCGTCCCAACAGGTGCTGCCGGTTGTAGTATTCGAGCATGTCGAGCTCGGTCCGCTGCTGTGAGGGGGAGGTGCGGCGGCTCATATGCGCCACGGGCTCGCTGCCGGGGACGATCCGCGTTCCTTGGTGCAGGACGGGCAGGAAGTCGGAGCCCCAGACCTGGCCGCCGGCGTAAGGGATCTCGGGCGCGATGACCATGAACGACGGAAGGTTTTGATTGAATGTGCCCAAACCGTAGCTGACCCACGATCCGATGCTGGGCCGGTTGAACGTTGCGGAACCCGTGTGGATGCCCAGGGTCGCTCCGAAGTGGTCGCCGTTGATGTTCTTCATCGAACGGATGACCGCGATGTCGTCGATGCACTTGCCGATCTCGGGGAACAGGTCGCTGACCTCGATGCCGCTCTGGCCGTACTTCCTGAATTCCCAGTCGCTGCCCTTGTAGACCCGGTTCTTGTTGACAGGCTGGTCGTGGTTCTGCCGCAGAAACGGCTTCGGATCGAAGGTGTCCACATGCGAGACACCGCCCGTCATGAACAGGAAGATGACGTTCTTCGCCTTGGCCGGGTAGTGGGGCTTGCGGGGCCGGAGCGGGTCCTCCGGTGTGGATGCCATCATCTCCGCCAGCAACCCCGGCAGGAGCAGCCCGCCTCCGGCGAGGGAGCGGATCGTCTGACGTCGGTCCAGATTAGGTACTCTCATCATGGCACTCTAATAATACCTCCGGGAACCTACTGGATGCGACGCTATGATCTCGTTTTTCTCGTGCTGGCGGGATTTTTCCTCGCCAGTTTGGTGCTGGCAAACGCGATTGTATTCAAGTTTGTCGACATTCCGCTGCCTTTCGTTGGACTCGTCACGATCAGTGCGGGAGTGCTTCCATATCCAGTCACGTTTCTCTGCACGGACCTCATCAGCGAGATGTACGGCAAGAAGCGCGCCAACGCGCTGGTGATCACGGGCTTCGTCATCAGCGTGTACATGCTGCTCCTCCTGCTGCTTGGCCGCGCGCTGCCCGTGTCGCACTTGCAGGACGAAGCGATCCAGGAGCACTACATGGCAGTCTTCGGCCAAAGTGCCCGCGCGATCTTCGGAAGCATGGTCGCGTACCTGCTGGCCCAGCTCATCGACGTGCGGCTCTACCACTTCTGGAGGAAGCTCACCAGCGGCAAGCACCTCTGGCTTCGAAATAACGCCTCGACGATGCTGAGTCAGCTGATCGACACGACCGCAGTCGTGATGATCCTGTTCTACGGTGTCTGGCCGCTACCTCAGATCGGGGCCGTCATCCTTGCGAGCTATGCGTACAAGTTGCTTGTCGCGGTTGCCGACACCCCCTTGATGTACCTGGGAAAGTGGATGTTTCGGGATATCGAGGAGGAGTCCCGCGGCCAAGGACTGCTCTAAGGGGCCTCTGGGCTGGCGAAGAAGGCCTACGCCGTCTCGAGAACCCGCAGGGAAACGTCCTCGACCAAATGGCCCGCAATACGGCGGAATTCCGCCATGTGAGGTGCCCTGGAGTGCGCCTGCAGGGCGTCCATGCTGGCCCATTGCTCGACAATCGTGATCCGCCGGGGATCCTGTTCCTGGGCCTTCCAGCCAGTGTCGGCATCGAGGCAGGGCGTGTATTGCAGGCAGCCGTCTTCCGCCAGCACGTTGGGGACGTTTGCCTTGAAGAGGGCGGCGTATTCCTCAAGCGAGCCCTTCTTCACCCGGATCGAAGCAATCACGTGGATCATGTTGCCCTATTCTTGCATCGGGGCATCATGTGGTCCTTGTGCGCACCGGTTTCTCGGAAATCCGGGAACCGCTTCGAGGCGCGAGGCTTGCCGTGGGTCTACAGGGAACGGTCACCGCTATCCCGTTTCTGGATCGATTCGGGGCTTCGGCTGCGACGGCCCCGGCTCTTGCCACCCGGACAAGCAGGCGCATCGGGTATCCTGACGGGGATGAAACGGTTGCTGCTTCTGATCGCGATCTTTGCCGGAATTGGGATGGCGGGAGACAACTGGCCCCAATGGCGCGGTCCGAACCTGGACGGCACGACCTCCGCGACCGGTCTGCCCGTCACATGGAGCACGACCGAGAACGTAATCTGGAAGACCAAGCTTCCAAGCTGGGCCGCAGCGACGCCAATCATATGGGGCGACACCGTTTTCGTGACGTCCGCCGAGGAAGGTTCCAGCCTGAATCGTCCGAACTCCCGCCCGGCTGAAGGCGGAGACAGTGCCCGGGACAAGCTCTACCTGATCGCGATCGATCGCGAGACTGGCGGAGTTCGCTGGCAGCGGTCGATAGGAACGGGCAATCGGATCGGCAACAAGCAGAACATGGCTTCGCCGTCGCCGGTCACCGACGGAGAACACGTCTGGGTCGTCAACGGGAACGGCGAACTGCGGTGCTTCGATTTTGCTGGCAGCCAGGTCTGGATGCGCGAAATGCAGAAGGATTACGGCAAGTTCGGAGTCCAGTTCGGATACGCCTCGTCACCGCTGCTGCACGATGGTGTGCTGTACCTGCAGAATCTGCAGGGAATGTACACCGACGATCCATCCTACGTTTTGGCGATTGACGCTGCGTCCGGCAAGACGATCTGGAAGGTGGACAGGCCGACTGACGGCCTGCACGAGACACCCGACTCCTACTCGACGGCGACTCTGGCCAGGGTCGCCGGCGAATTCGTCCTGATCGTTTCCGGTGGGGGTTACGTGACCGGACACGATCTCAAGTCCGGGAAAGAGAATTGGCGTGCCGGCGGGCTGAACCCGGACAACGCGAGAAACTACCGCACGATCGCATCGTCGATTGTGGTTGGCGACATCGTTCTGGTACCTTCCCGCAGGCGACCTTTCATCGCTTTCCGGACAGACGGAAAAGGTGATGTAACCGATTCCAAGAGACTCTGGTCGACTGAGTACGGGCCTGATGTACCGACGCCAACGAGCGACGGCGAGAGGCTCTACATCATTGGCGACCGCGGTATCGCGCTTAACCTCAATGTGAGCGATGGGAGTACAGTCTGGGATCGCACTCGGATCGAGCCCGGCACCTACAGTGCCTCCCCATTGCTGGCCGATGGCAAGCTCTATGCCATCAGCGAAGACGGAACGACGACAGTGATGAAGGCCGGAGACGAGTTCGAAATCCTAGCCGTGAATCGACTGGGTGAGTACACTCTTGCGTCGCCGGCCGAAGCGGGGAACCGGATCTTCATCCGCACCGCCGAGTATCTGTACTGCATTGGCATGCAGTGACCGGGGCACGAGGAGTGCCTGACGAGGCGACCGGTCCGCCGATCAACGGGCGGCGGATCGTGTTGAGCGACGTGGCGGGAATCCCGCACGTCCGCGCAGTTTTCTGACGATCCTCGATTGACCGGGTGGGTTCAATCGGGACCGGACGTTGCAAGCCGCGGCCGCTAAGCCTCCGGGAATCCGTTTGTCGAACGGCGGGGGCCCGGCTTGAGCGCCCGGTAAACCTTGGTGACCGCCCTGCCCGCGTCCGCGGCGTCGTCTTCCGATCCCATAAAGACTCTCATCGGGATCCAGAACGAATCCCGGGTCAATTGCTCGGCGACCGGGCACTGCAACGATCGGTGTGGCCACTCCCGGAACACTGGATTGGCATACAGCGGATGCGGATAGAACGGCCTTACGGGCACGCCCTCCGATTGCATCGCTTCTACGAAACGGTCGCGGTCCGCTCCGAAGAGATCCTCGACTATCCGTCCAGGCACGATGTAGCGCGTCTGGGTCGCCGCTCCGGCCGGCGCTTTCTGCAAGGCGATTCCGTTGACCTCGCTGATCTCCTTTGCGAACCGCTTGAAATTGGTCGCCCGCAACTGGATCTCGCGCGGCAGGCGCTCCAGCTGTGCCATCAGCAACGCAGCCTGGGGGGCGGTCATCCGAAGGTTGGTCCCGAGTTCGAAGTGCTCGAACCAGCCACCCGTCGACCGACGTCCCGCATTCGTGATGGAGCGCGCTGATTCGGCCAGGCCCTCGTCGCTCGTGACTACCATTCCGCCCTCTCCGGCCGTCATTGCCTTCGAGTTCTGAAAGCTGAAGATCCCGGCGCTGCCAAGCCCGCCCGCCCGCGTTCCGTACCATTCGGCACCGTGTGCGTGGGCAGCGTCCTCCAGGAGCCTCACGCCTGTCGACGAGGCAATGTCCGTGAGCCGGTCCATCTCCGCCACGACTCCGCCGAAATGCACCGGAATGATCGCCCGGGTCTTTTCGGAAACAGCTTCTGCCGCCTGGGCGCAGTCAATATTGAAGCTCTCGGCATCGACATCCACAAACACCGGCTCAGCCCCCACCCGGCTCACGGCGGTGGCAGTGGCGATGAAGCTGTGGGCGGGTACGATCACTTCGTCCCCCTTGCCAATACCGGCTGCATGCAACGCCAGTTCGAGCGCCATCGATCCGCTGGAGACCGCGATACCGAACCGCGCATCGTGGAACTGGGCGAAGATTTCCGCGAAGGACCGAACGGTCGGATTCTCGCCGCCCCAGGAACCGCTCTCGAGCACCTCGCGCATCCGGTCGAGGTCGCCCGGGCCGAGACGGGGCCAATCCGGATAGCCGGTTCGACGAATCGGCGGGCCGCCGAACAGGGCCAACTTCTGCGAGGCCATGCCCCAGTTTAGCGGGGCGCGACGAGGGCTCCAGACACATCTGAGGGCACGGCTTGCACTCGGGACCGTCCGCCAGTCTTCAGCCCGAAGTCACCCTGCCAGCTGGCCGCAGGGAGCAATCCGTCGGGCTCTTGGAGATACCCGACCGGGCCTCGCCGGCCGCGCGGATTCTTGCCGCCGCTACCGGCCGAGGCCGCGCCGGCCTGCCGCTCTGTTACTGTATCGGCTGAGGTTCTCGCGCGCGATGGCCAAGCAAGACGTCTTGAATACCATCCTGAATTCGGGCATCATTCCGATCGTCCGCACTGACACTGCGGAACACGCACTGGACGCGATCAAGGTGATCCATGGTGCGGGTATCCCAGTGCTGGAGGTCACCATGACTGTACCGGGAGCGCTCAAGATCCTTGAGAAAGCTTGCGACGAGTTCGGCGACAGCCTCATTCTGGGTGCGGGAACCGTGCTGGATGCCACGACTGCACGCCACTGCATGCTGGCCGGTGCCGAGTTCTGCGTAACGCCTTCCCTAGACGTCGAAACCATCGAAATCTGCAATCGCTACTCGAAGTGCGTGGTTCCGGGCGCTCTGACTCCGACCGAGATCATGACGGCCTGGAACGCCGGGGCGACACTAGTCAAGGTCTTTCCGGTCGCTGCGCTGGGAGGACCGAGATACATCAAGGCGTTGAAGGCGCCCCTGCCGCAAGTGCCGCTGGTCCCCACGGGCGGTGTGAATCTGAGGAACGCTTCCGCTTTCTTCGAGGCCGGAGCCAGCGCGGTCGCGGTTGGCTCCGAGCTTGTGAACAAGCACTGGCTGGTCGACTGCCAGTTCGAGCGTATCGAGACGGCGGCACGGGGCTTTCTCGATATCGTGGCCGAGTCGCGCGCGGCCTAGATGTCGCCTGCAGGCGAGCCGGTTCTTGCGCAACTGGGCGCCGCGTCCTCGATTGTCTTGGTGCGCCTGCGATCGCTTGGCGACACCGTGCTGGCAACGCCCGCGTTCACGATGCTCCGTCGGGCGGTGCCCAATGCGGTCATCCATGTCGTGATGGATCGGAAGTTCGCCGGTGTGCTGGCAGGCAATCCCGACATCGATGGGGTTCTGGAGGCCAGCGCACCCGCAGGGGCATTGGCCAAGGCCGGCCTGGTGCGCCGGATACGCGCCCTGCGACCCGGGCTCTGCGTTGACATGCATGGCGGATCCACCGGCGCGTGGCTGACGGCCCTTTCGGGAGCGCGCTGGCGCGCGGGGTCGGCTCACTTCCGGCACTCGTGGGCCTATAACGAACGGATTCCGCGAGCCCAGGAAGTGCTTAGGCGCCCGCCCGCCTCGACAGTGCACACCGCCGAGCACCATGCGGCGATGATGATCCATCTGGGTGTGCCCGATGACGAGATTCCTCCGGCCCGGCTCGATGCCGAGCCGGCCTTGGACCGGCCTGGCTACGCCGTCCTTCACGTCGGCGCCGCATACCACACAAAGCGGTGGGCGGTGGAGCATTTTCGAGCCGTCGCCACGGAAATCAAGCGCGTCCACGGGCTGGAGGCGGTCTTCGTCGCGGGATCTGGCGACACGGTTCCAGAGGACCGGCTTTCGGGTTTCGAAATCCGGGCTGGGCTCTCCCTCGCCGCCTTGAAATCGCTGCTTGCGGGGGCAGAGCTGTTCGTCGGCAACGACTCGGGCCCGGCTCACGTTGCGGCCGCGTTCGGGGTTCCCTGCGTGGTCATTTTCGGATCGTCCGACTCGGCCGTCTGGCATCCATGGAAGACGGCGCACAGAGTCGTCGAGACCGATTGGGACTGCAAGCCCTGCCCTGGTGACCGGTGCTACGCTTTCGACGAGCCCCGCTGCATCCTCTCCGTCGAGCCGGGGGCAGTCTTGCTAGCCGTGGCCGACTTGTTGGCGGATTCCAGGGGCACTACCTGAGCAAGTAAACGGCAGAATCTGCGCGCATGTTGGGCCAACCCTGGACCCGCTTGCCTTGCCGCAGGAAGTAGGCGTTCTCGGCCCACAGGCCCTCTGTTTGCAGCAGGACTTCGAAGTCCAGGATCGTCAGGACCCGAATGTTCGGGGAGTCGTACCAGTCATACGGCAGGTGCGCAGTCGTCGGCGCTCTCCCCTTGCAGAGCAGGGAAAGCCTCACGGACCAATGGCCGAAGTTGGGGAACGCCACAATGACCCGCCGGCCAACGCGCCGCATCTCTCGCAACAACTCGAGCGGTTTCTGCACGACCTGCAGCGTCTGGCTGAGAATCACGTAGTCGAAGCACGAATCCGGGTAGTCGGCCAAGCCCTTGTTGATATCGCCTTGGTACACCGAGAGCCCGAGCTCCACGCAGCGCCTGACCTTGTCCGGCGAGATTTCGACACCGCGGCCCTGAACGCCCTTGTGCTGTTCCAGCCATGCGAGCAGATCGCCCTCTCCGCAACCCAGATCGAGCACGCGCGAGCGCTCCTCGATCAGGTCCGACATGATCTGGTAGTCCTTTCTGGACAACAGGTTCGGTACTAGCGGCAGATCTTTGGCCTCAACGACGGGCATCGAATACTCCCCTGCATTATATGTTCGCCCCCGGTCCGGAAGGCTTCGAGCAGTCCGTTGGGCTTTGCCTCAGGACGATCGCGTCCGCGCCTCTGGCACCACGTCGATACCGATCGCATCGTGATCGGATAGTGGTGGTTCGCGGCCCTCGCGGAACTCGTGCAGGACCACCGGCGCGTCGGTCTGCAAATCGCGCGATGCGAACCAGTCAATCTTCAGGGGGCATTTTCCGTCAAACTCCCGCAAGGCCCAGCGGATGAAGTCGAAACACCAAGCGGGCACCCACTCGCGGAGATTCTGATGGGTCTTGGCGTCGTCAACGTCGTACGAAGTGGTTCGTTCGTCGAGCAGGTTCGGTCCGCGCCAATCGAATCCGCGCTGGTCGAGCAGCCGGAAGAGCTCCCGCTCGAAGAATGTGTAGGGTCGCAGGAAGTGGTTGCGGATCGTGTTTCGAGCGCCGAGCATGACGCGCACCCAGTAGCCCACGATGGCGGTAAATGCGCGCGAGGAGTTGAACGTCGTCGTGTTCCAGTCCCCGCCGATCAATGCCGGCCCGGAGGGCGGCAGGCCCTCGATCACCGCTGCCATCTGGTTCCGACGGTGGCCCTGGCTCGACTGAGCGTCCAAGTGCACGGAGCAGACCGTGACCTCAAGGCCAGCGAGGTCGATCTCGGCGACAACGGCGGTCTGTTGTCCGAGCCGCTTCTCGCGCCCGCGCATCTTGTCCCTGCCGTTACCGATCGCAATGGACCGGGGATTGAGAATCGGGTAGCGGCTGAGGATTGCGTTTCCGTGGAGGCCTAGTTCGTTATCGCCAGCCACTGCGCTCTCGATTCCCGCGCCCTTGGACAGGTTCAGGTAGCACGGCGCGAAGGCGTAGTCCAGACCGAGTTCGCGGGCGAGTTCGCGGGCGACATTGCGGTTGTCCGAGCGTGCCATGCCAACGTCGGTTTCCGTGAGCAGAAAGACGTCTGCCGACGAGAGGTAGGGGTGGCTGCGCAACTCGGCAAGCTGGCCCTCGTACTCGATTCCCCGTTCGAGGTTCCACGCCACGACGCGGTATGCCTGTCTGGCCGGTCTTGCCGCCATAGCGAACCTGCCCGTTTCAATCGACTCCAGGACCCAGTCGGCGAGGGGCTTGAGCTCTCGGTAGTCCGGGCAGGCGAGGAGCTCGGCTGTCGACCGGCAACGCGCCAGGGCCTCGAATCTCGGGCGCAGACGATCCTTGACGATCCGCTCAATTTCCACCCAATCGCGGCATGCGTGTGCCTCGACCAGGTCTGTCCCGCTCTGCTGGGGTGCCAACTTTCATTATCGATGCGGCTTGATGCGCGAATGCCAGGTCAGGTGTTAGGGTCTCGGCCGCTCAACGCCGCTCCGCACTTCTCTACTTCCAGTACTATTCCCCGCTCGGGAACATTCCGAGTTGGCTCTTCAATTCGGGCGGTGCGGGGATGCTAGGCGGAACTTCATTGATCAAGGCGAGCCAAGACGCTCAATGGAACCGGCTTACGCGATTTCAACCTGTTAGCCCAATGGAAAAAACCTGCTCTGGCTCTACTAGGGCAAATGCCTTCGCTTGCAGTGGCGTCTGTTAGCTCAGTGGCTCAGACTCTTGGGGGTCGTCGTGGGGCAGTGCACCCGGGTCAGCGAGGGTGTTCCCATATGTTCCACGGGGGTCCGAGGACTCTGCACCGGCAAGCCCTCCGGTGGCCGCTTGGCGGCCTTCGCTTCGGTCGCTTCCGATACTTGGGCCGCCTCCACCGGGGTGTGCCTCCGAGCCTTCCCTGGCTCCCGCTCTGCGTCCTCGACCGGCAGCGACCACCACTTTTGCCGCAGGTGCCATTTCACGTAGTTGGTCAGCATGCACAGAAGTAAGTGCCCCGTCACATGCTCCCCGAGGACACCCACAGCGGCCGCAACTGCTTCGTCTTCAGGGAGCGGAAGGCCCGCTCCACCGTGCCAGACTCTTGTACGCTGCCACTCCGTGCTCCGAATTGATCCAAGGTTTGGTCGAGTGAAACCCAAACGAGCCGTGCACGTGACCGAATATTCACAAGCTGAGGCGCGAGGGGTCGGCTCAGCTTGCGATGCCCGAGCCCTCACAACCGAGAAAGTGAAAACGCAGGTGAGGAACGGCGGAATTCCAGTTGAGCATTCGAAAGTTGAAACGAGCGCAGATAGCGCTCATACGAGCAGCTTGAAGACGCCGTCCTCGGCGTCCCGGTAGAACTCGATATTGACCTTCGTCCAGAGGTCGTCCGGGAGGTTCATCAGTTCGCGCCGCGCACCCACTGGCATGAGCAGCACATTCGCCTGCTTGTCCACGGCCAACTCGGCGATGGCGACTGGGTCTGGAAGTCGTTCGAGCGAGCCGCCTAGGTTGAGAGATCCGGCAATGATCGTCGCGCCGCGCGTCCTCCGTTCCAGCAGCCCGCCCACAAGAGCCGCCAAGACCCCAAGCCCCAGTCCCGCGCCTGACCGTTCGTTGTCCCGAGGCTGCATCTGGATCGTGTACTGGTGGCCACGCGGATCGCGGCCCCCCACGAGCGCGCTTCCCGCGGCGTAGAGATTCTGCTCGGCCACATTGACACTCTCCCGAAACGCTGGCGGCACTGGATGGTTCAGGATCTTGGCTCCTCCAGCCCCCTTGCCCACCACGGCCTCGATCCGGTAGAGACCCGTACCGCTTTCCTCTGTACCGGGTCCGATGGCCCATACCTGTCCGGGCGGGAGCGGGTCGCCGTCGATCGCCTCGTCGCTCCGCAGCTCCGGAGTTGCAACGAAACGTTCAGTCCCGTCTACGCCGAGCGTGTAGGAAAAGTGCGCGCTGCGGAACTCGGTCTTGAGGCAGCGCTTCTGTTGCTCCTTCACGCGCCGGCGCGACTCCAGAGCCAACCGCACGATCCACTCTAGGTCGTCGTCCGCCACCGGCATGTCCGGATCGGGGAAGACAAGCTTGAGGAGACCGGAGACGGTCTTGTGCACCGCCTCGATGTCCCGCCCGGAAAGCGCTCCACCCCAGAACACGCGGTTCTGGAGGATTGGGAGGCGGGTGGTGTCACGCAGCTTGGTCCAGCAGGCGCTCAAGAAGTCGTTGACGAGCCCGAAACGGTCGGTGAGGTGGTCTGCCGGCTTCAGCTTCGGGAAATCCCAGCCAGGCACGTACGCGTGGATGCGGTCGTGAAAGGCGGTGTCATTGCGCATCTGCGTGGGCAGGGGACTGAGCAGGTGCCCGATCCGCTGCTGTTGATCGACCGAGACGTCAAAGTTCCCCACAAGCACGAGCGAGCCGTCCGCACGGATGCTCTCCTTGCCGCGGCTGAATTCGCCCGACGCCATGTAGCCCTTCATGATGTTGACGCCGTCCTTCTGGTCGAAGGAGATTCCGGCCACCTCGTCGAAGCAGACTACGTCGTACTGACAGACCAGGCCGCGCTGTCCGTTCGCCATGTTCACGAACATCTTCGCGACGGTCGCCTTGCCGCCGGAGAGCAGGTGCGAGAACGGGGACAGCTGCTGGTAGACGTGGCTCTTGCCAGTGCCGCGCGGTCCGAGTTCGACCAGATTGTAGTTGCGCTCCACAAAGGGGATCAGCCGAAGGATGGCGACCTGCTTCGCGCGTTCCTCAAGGGAGTCCGGTTCGAGACCGGTCGAGCGGAGGAGGAGACGCTTCCAGTCCTCGGTGTCGAAGTGGCGCCGCCCTTTGGCCAGTACGTCGAGCACCGACGGGCTCGACATCTGGATCGGACGCATTGCGGCGACGCTGAACGGACGGCCTTGCTTCTCCTGTGCGATCACCGGGTCGTACTCCAGCGCGACCTCGGCGTAGCAGCCGTCCGCGAGGATGCGCTCGTTCTCGACTACAAACTGCGTGCTAATGCGCGCATCCCGTAGCCCCAGGCTCGGCAGCTCGGCCAGATAGCAGTCGTTCTTCGCGTCCAAGCGCCCGCGCACGATGTCGATCAGTCGTACGGAACCCTGTTCGCGGGCGCGGGACTTGAAGATCTCGCGCTCGGCGGGGCGTACCGTGCGGCCCTCGAGCTGGTCCTTCACGATGTTGAGCCCCTCGGCGATCTCGTCCGGCTCGACGCTCGCGCAGTAGCGGCCCAGCAGGAACTCGACGACGTAGGTCGGGACCGGATACTGCCGCGCGTACCTCCGGACCAGGTCCTTGCGCACTAGGTACCCCGGAAAGGCTTCGTTGGCGGTGCGGTCGAGGTCGTCCATCCGGAAGTCCGTGGCGGTCGGTCGGTCAGCAGGATCAGTCATGCGGCAGGGTCTCCCTTGCGGGTGGCTCTCTGTGCAAGTATGCAGCCGTCGGGACCACTGACGACGATGAACAGCGCGGCGTCCGCATGCGTGTCGTCGGCCATGATCAGGCTGGCGCACCCGTCGGCGTCGATGGCCTTGGGCGTCGATGCGACAGACGAGCCGGAGGCGGTCCCAAGGCGAAGATCAGCAGTTGCGCCCGTCACAGGCACCTCAACTTCGATATTGCACCGCATCCGCACCCAATTGACTGACCTGACGACGGTGCGGGCGTCGTCGTACCCCATGGATCCATCTGCACCAGTCGAACGGGTGACGCGGATGTCCGGAATCAGGCACTCCTGCACGCTGAGGCCGCCATGCGCGTATTCTGGCCGTTGACTGAAGCAAGCGATGCCGGGCGGCGAGGCGAAGTGCGCATTCGCATTCCAGTGCCAAGGATGGAGGAGGTGTGCGTCGGGCCTTGACTCGCCGGCGAGGACGGCGCAGCGTGCCCACTTGGACGCAGTGAGGTGGCGTGGCAGCGTGATCATCGGAAGGCCACCAGGCAGGAGCAGCCAGCCGTGATCGGTGACGATACGGACCGTGCGCCAGCCCGCGTCGAGAAGTTCCTTGACGCGACGGCCAACACGGTCGAGCTCTCCATCGATCAACCGCGCAAAGTCTACCGCTCCATGGTGGTGACCGTGATGGCCAATCTTGCCAGTCTCGCGCCAGCCTCGCATACCAGATGGCGGGCCGAGCGGTAGGACATCGTCGCAGATAATCGCGTAGCCGCGGCTCGTCATAGCGTCACGTAGCGCGGTAGCCCGGGCCGGTCGGCGGGTGCCGCGGAAGACAGGCAGGAAGTCCGCACCGAGGTCGTCGCCGGCCATGTCGCCGGACACTGGGGTGACGGCGGGTTTGGCGGTGGCCGTTACTGTCGGAATCGCTGCCCAGCGGGAGTGGACTGTGGCCTTGAGGTCGCTCTCCTCCAGGCGGTCGGCCAGGCATCGCCCGATCTCATAGCGGAGACCGTCGACGAATAGGAGGCACTCCTGCTCGGCGGCTTTGACTGGGTCGGTGGAGGGAGCGGCGATGGTGCCTTGGGCTTCCGTGGCGGCCACGGCGGTGGGTGGTGCCACACCGCTCGCTCCCATTCTGCCCGTCGAAAGCGGGTGATTCCTGAGAGCGTCCTGAAGTGCCAGCGCCGATTGGCTCAGCCAGGATTCCAGGAAGTGGCGGACGGCTTTGGCGATCACTTGCTCGTGATCGGCCGTGGCAAGCGCCAGGGCTTCGCGGGCGCTCCGGTCGGCCTGCCAGCCACGGTCGGCATACACCCGTGCGATGTCGTCCGGGGAAGCGCCGCCGATGCTCTTTTCAGTGGCTGACGCGAGGCGCGTCAGGGGACGCAGAACCTGCGCGAGGGGCGAGCGCCCCAATTCGGCCCAGACCCACTCGCGCCTGTCCCTGTGGTCCGTCTCAAGCTGTTGGACCTTCCGGCGGGCGTCGGGCTGCGGCAAGCTCGGCACTTCGGCGAGAGCGTCCCGGACGGACGCCTCGTCCTCGTCGTTCAGGTCGGGCCATCGATCGCGCCCCTCGAGGATCAGGACGCCCATCGGTCGGCTTCGTCCCAGCAACTCCGCGAGGCCCGGAAATTGGCGCGGTGCCTCTGTGAAGCGCACCCACACATCGCCCCACCGCCCGTTCCCCTTCGCGAGTCTGGCTGCGGCTTCCACGTCGGCCTCCGTCTCCGGATCGAATCCGAGTTCGCGTCGTGCCTCGTCGCGGAAGGCGTCCCAGCGCTTCTCGCCCATCTCCTCGCGTGTTGCCCTCGCCTCCCCCATCCAACGGAGGATGTCGCGGGTCAGATTCACCCCGACTAGGCGATTGAAGTCGTTGGCGTCGAGGCGACGGCCCCGCAGTTCGTCTACGTGTGTCTGCGCCACCTCGCCGATCGCGCGGAGGAGCGCCGCACCCGTCTCGGCGTCGCGCGCGATGTCTAGGCCGGGACCGGCGGGAGACTTACTGGATGGACGAGTCAGGAAGGCCCGCACGCTCCAGTCACGCCCATTCTCGTGATGCCAAAGAACGCCCCGGTACATGAGTTCGACGAGGGGGCGTAGCGTCTCCGGGCACTCTTCGCCCGCCCGCAGTTGCCCGGGGTCGATGCCCGGAACGTAGATGATGGGGGTGCTGTTGCCGGGAACGTTTGGGAGGCAGATCGAGCCATCGATCACGCAGCGCAGCCAGATGGCGGGTCCGGTCCGGTCAGCGGGGCGGTAGTCGCCGAGCACTAGCAGCTCAGGGATTTGCCGGCGAGCCGCCGGCAGGAGTCCGAGCCACTCCTAACCCGGGTCCGTCCACAGGATGGCGGCGGGAGGAGCCAGGCTGCCCGGTGCCCTCGCCCGAGCGCGGATCGCGACGACAAGGAGGTCGAGGGGAGTCATGAGTAGTAGACTAATGGGTGGCTGGACGTGCGGTGAACCGTATGCGTGTCCGGGATCTGGCCCGGCTGTGCGACGCGCATATCAACGGAATCGAGTGCGCATATCCATGCAAACCACTGTACGACATATGGTTACGCTGTGCGCATATTGGATCATAATTTGCGCAATCCCTCCTTACCGTCACTCGCGCAACCCCCGATGACTCATTCGTGCGGAATGGCGAACTCGTACCAGGTACCGCGTCTCGTGCCCCGGTGCACCAAGACCTCCAACGTCACCAGTCGGCGCAACTCACGCAGTGCGTTGTGGCGGTCGATTTCGAACAGCGCCCGGTAGTCGGCGTTCTTGAGCACGGGCTTGCCGTTGAAATATTCGCGCAGGCGCGGGATCCTCGTCTCCAGGAACCGGGCGTTCGCCTCCAGCACTGAGACAACGGAATACGTCGGGGGCGATCCGTCAGCCCCGGGCCGACGCTCTGTGATGCCCTTCTCGCAGAGGTCCCGCAGCCGCCTCACGGCCTCGTCCTCGCCGGTTCCGTTGACTGTCTGGTAGTCTCGCGAGGTGAAGCCAGTGGGGCGGGTCAACAGCATCCGCCGCTGACCCACCTCCGCTGTCCGTGTGCCGGTTGGATACGGGCCAACTTCGTGGTGGCTATGGATCGAATCGGCGGCACTGAACCTGTCGGTTTACGTCGCGCAGAATGAGGTAGGCGTGTCGGTGCGAGGTAGGAGTGGCGAGTTGGCAGAAGAGGTCGGAGAACGGATTCAAGGTTGGCGGCAAGGCCTGCACGATGAACTTGGGATCGACGTTGGCGAAGGAACTTCATGGGGCAGCTACGCCAATAGCCATTACCCCGCCGATACGAGAGATCGAGGCAATTGGCCCGCCATGGCCGACTGGCTCCATAACAAGATCGCGGACTATCGCCGTGTTCTGGAGAAGCCTCCCACGTCGTCAGCATCGAATGATACGTCAGACGAATAGCGGCGACGGGTGTTGCTAAGTGGGTTACATGTTGGCGTAGCAGGCGATCAACGGACTCGGCTTGACCAGCCACGCACACCGGTCGGTCGCGTTGAGAGCGACTCCAACCCTCATGTGGCCCCAGCGGCCAGAGCGCCCTGGAAGGGGTGCCAACAGACAGAGTCAGCCTTGTCGCGATTCTGCAGGTTCGAATGGGCTGGGCGGAACGGTAAGCTGGATGGGCTGATGGCGGTGCGCCGCGTGTTCGTGGATTCGATCGAGGACGATGCTGCCTTCGCGCGCGGAGACTCCGCTCGCCACCTCGCCAGCGCAGCCCGGTTGCGCCGAGGCGAGCGGGTCGAGGTCTCGGACCAGGTTCGGGCCTACCTGGCGGTGACCGAGTCATGCTCGCCGGACGAGGTCCGGTTTCGAATCGAGCAGCTCCTGCCGGACCCGGAGCCCGTTCCGCGCCTCGACGCAGCGCTTGCCATCATCAGGTTTCCGCGCTTCGAGTGGGCGATCGAGAAACTGACGGAACTTGGCGTCCATTCCATCATCCCTGTCATTGCCACGCGCAGCGACGTCAAGCTCGTGTCCACCGCGTCCAAGAGAGCCGCTCGCTGGCGGCGAATAGCGTTTGAGGCAGCACAGCAATCGCGGCGCATTGCCGCGCCGATTGTCGCGGCGCCCACCCGTTTCGAACAGGCGGTCCGCGACTGCCCAGCCGGAACCGGGCTGCTCGTTCATCCGGGCGGGTTGCCCGTCGCGGACGCGGGTCGCGGAGCGTCTGTATTCCTGGTGGGCCCCGAAGGAGGCTGGACCGACGAGGAGGCCGGCATGGCCAGCGGGGCCGGACTCAGTACGGCGGATCTTGGCAACACCATCCTCCGCTCTGAAACAGCGGCCGTGGCGACCGCCGCTGTCGTGTCGGCGAATCGTGCCGGGGAGACGGGTGCATGACCGAGTCCGGAACAGCTCGCCTGTGCGCCTGCATCGCGCGATTTGACGAGGCGAACGCCGAGGATCCTAATCTTGAGCCAGACGGCTCTCCGAAGGAGCTCGTGTATGCCAGACGAATGTCCGAATGGTTGGGCCGGCTGGACCCGGAGGCACCGGTCGAGGTGCGTCTGGCGGTTCGTGCCCAGCATATCCGACGCTGGGAAATACCGCGGGCTTCCTATCCCAAGGGAAGAACCGCCTATCTCGAGTGGCGGCGGGACTTGGGCCGGTTCCATGCCGAGACCGCAGGTGCGATCATGCGCGAGTGCGGCTATGACGAGCAAACCGTGGCCAGGGTTGAGGCAGTGATCCGCAAGGAGCGCTTCAAGGTGGACGCTTGGGCGCAGCGGCTTGAGGATGTGGCGTGCCTGGTCTTCCTGGAGCACTATTTCGAGGGGTTTGCTAAGACGCAGGACCGCGGCAGCATGGTCAACATCCTCCGCCGCACATTGAAGAGAATGTCCGAGTCAGGTCGGCAGGCGGCGCTCACAATTGACTACTCGCCTCGATGCGCGGCGCTGATCCGATCCGCCTTGGAGCCCTCCGACGCGGCCAGCGCGGCCGACGCCTAGCGGAAATATCGCGGATGACGCCCGACCCGGCCGCCGCGGTGGGGTATCCTAATCGTCTTTCGACGGCCAGCAGCGCTGGTCGGCTCATGCTGCCATCCCTGATCACACTGTTGGCTGTCGCAGCTGTCGCGCAACAGCCGGTCGGCTTCTCGCACAAGGCGCACATTGAGAAGGCCAGCATGCAGTGCGTCGACTGCCACGAGGGAGCGGTCTCACGCGATGCGGCCGTGATCCCGTCGATCCGCAAGTGCATGCTCTGCCATCAGTTCATTGGAAAGGACTTGCCCGAAGTCGTCCGCTTGACGGAGTACTGGGAGCGGAAACACGAGGTGCCGTGGGTGCGGGTCTACGGGTTCGAGGAAAAGGCAGCGGTGCAGTTTCGGCACGCGCCGCACGCCCGAGCCGAAATCGCTTGCTCGCAGTGTCACGGCGACGTAGCCTCCATGACGGTCGCGGTCGAAGCGGTGCGCCACACGATGGGTACCTGCGTGACTTGCCACCGCCAGAAAGGCGCCACTGATGACTGCCTTGCGTGCCATTTCTGAGGGGTATCTGTAGGTCCCACAGTGAACACTCGAAGCACAGAGCAGGATGCGATTCCAGCGGTTCGGCCAGAGGTGCCCTGAGCATGGATCGTCGCAATTTCTTCAAGCTCGTGGGCACCGCTTCCGGCGGCGTAGTGTCCGGCGCATGCGGCAAGCAGGCCGAGGAGATTATCCCGCTGCTGGTTCCGGAAGACGAAATTGTCCCGGGAGTCGAGGAGTGGCACGCGAGCGTCTGCCAGGAGTGCGGAGCCGCGTGCGGCACGATTGCCAGGGTGATGGCTTCCGAGCGGCAGATTGAGGTTGACGGAGAGCGGTTTCGACAGAGGATTGCGGCGATCAAGAAGATCGAAGGGAATCCGGAAGATCCGGTTAGCGGCGGGCGGCTGTGCGCCCGTGGGCACTCCGCGCTGCAGTCGTTGTACAACCCAGACCGCTTGACGCAGCCGCTCAAGCGTGCTGGCGAGCGGGGGTCAGGGAGGTTCGAACCTGTTCCCTGGGAGGCTGCGCTGGAAGAGGCCAGCGATGCGCTTGCCCGCGCTGTTTCCGCCGATCCGGGCAGGATACTCTTCCTGACCCCGCCGCGCGCCGGTTCGAGGGCGGTGAACATCGCGCGCTTTCTGGAGTCCGTCGGCGCCCCGTCGGCCCGGTCCATTGGCTTCGGTGACTTCGCTGCCGAAATCGAGGGCGCAAGGCGCGCCTTCGGATGGGAGGGCGTTCCCCTCTACGAAATCCAGGATGCCACGATGGTTCTGTCGATCGGTGCCGATTTCCTTGGGGGATGGGTTTCCCCTGTGATGTACTCGCGTCGCTACGGGCACATGCGGCAGGGCCGGCGTGAACTCCGCGGGCGCCTCGTCCACGCGGAATCGCGGTTCTCCCTGACTGCCTGGAACGCCGATCGATGGCTTCCGGTGCTGCCCGGCGGAGAACTGGCTCTCGCGCTCGGCATCGGCCGGGCGCTGGTGGTCGACGAACTCGTGTCGAATCTGGACGGCGTGTCGCCAACCGTCGTCTCGGCGTTCGCCGATGCAGACCCGGTTTGGATAGAGGCTGTCTCGGGAATCCCTGCCGATGCGATGCGCGAAGTGGCGGCTGATCTCGCCGCCGCCTCCAGGCCGCTTGTCGTGTCGGGAGCGTCGATCGTGCGACCGAACTCGGCTGATGCTGTCACAGCCGCCAACGCGTTGAACTTGCTGCTCGGACGAGTCGGCGAGGTCGGCGGGCCAATGCCCGCTTCGGATTCGCGCACGGCTCTCGAGAGTTCGAGGCCCGTGTCCGGTGACTGGGTCCAGCGGCTGGCCGAGGCGCAGTTGGTCTTCCTGGACGGAGTCAATCCGGCCTACGTCGCCCCGCATAGTGCGTCCGTCTTGGCAGCTGCCGAAACGGTCATCAGTTTTTCGGGCTTCCTGGATGACTCTTCGGTGCTGGCCGACCTGATCCTGCCGGATCACGACGCGTTAGAACGATCCATCCTGGCCGTCCCTGACGCTTCGCCCCTGCCGTCGGTCGCAGCCGCCGCGGCATTCGTCGCGCCCCTGCACGAGTCCCGCCCGACGGAAGCCGTGCTGGTCGCCCTGGCCGGAGCTGTCGGCAGGCCCTATGAGGAATTCAGCGTCGAATCGGGTCTGGCGCAACTGCACGCCACGTTGGAGCCGGCCGCGTCCGATACCGATTCGGGGGCCTTTGTCGCCGGGAGCCTCCGTCGAGGCGGGTGGCAAGGGGAACGCTCGGGGCGCGCCCCGGAACCGGCGCCGCGACTGGACGGGTTTGAGACGGATGCCGGTACGGAGGGTTTGGTGTTTCAGGTCTATCCGTCCTCGCAGTTCGGCGATGGCAGCGGCGCAAACCGCCCCTGGCTGCAGGAACTGCCGGATCCCACTTCGAGCGCGATGTGGGGAATGCCGGCGGAATTGGACCCGGGAACGGCTCAAGAATTGGGTGTTGGCAACGGAGACATGGTGCGAGTCGAATCCGTCCACGGTTCGCTCGAGGCTCCCGTGTACGTTAACCCGGCGGCCATCCCGGGTGTTGTCTCGATGGCGCTAGGCCCTGGGCAGAGGCACTACGGGCGCTACGCGTCTGGCCGTGGTTCGAATCCGATGACCGTCGTCGGCGACCTTCGGGATCGGACGACCGGCGCCTCCGCGCTCGGGCCGGTCGTCGTACGCATTGAGAAGACAAGCGGAGAGGGACGGCTGATCCAGTTCTCCATACAGGATCGCGACGTCCCCCCGCACAGGGTGTGACAGGAGGAGGTCCAATGGCCGACACTACCGCCAGCCAGATCGAAGGAGACGCCCAGTCCGTGCCTCAGTGGGCGATGGCGATAGATCTGGATCGCTGCACGGGCTGCGAGGCTTGCGTGCTGGCTTGCTCGTCCGAGAACAATATCCCGACCGCAGGGCCGGATCAAGCGGCCAAGGGACGGTCCAAGCAGTGGATTCGCATCGACCGCTACTACGAAGGGGAATTCCCCGATATCAAGGTCAAGTACCGCCCCGTTCTCTGCCAGCAGTGCGACGAGGCCCCTTGCGAGCCCGTTTGCCCGGTGTTCGCGACCTACCAGAACGCCGAGGGGCTGAATGTCCAGATATACAACCGCTGTATCGGAACGCGCTATTGCGCCAACAACTGCCCGTACACCGTCCGATTCTTCAACTGGTTCACCCCCGAGTGGGATGATCCGCTGGAATTGCAGCTCAACCCGGATGTGTCCATCCGCCCGGCCGGCGTTGTGGAGAAGTGCACTTTCTGCGCCCACAGAATCAAACGTGCCAAGCTCGACGCCGAAGCGGAGGACCGGGAGCTGGCTGACGGGGACGTGCAGCCGGCTTGCGTTCAATCGTGTCCAGCCGAGGCAATGGTCTTCGGCGACAAGAGCGACCCGGACAGCCGGGTGTCGAAGATGATTGCGAGCGGCCGTTCGGAACAGCTGCTGTCGGAGCTTGGAACGAAGCCTCGCGTGTTCTACCTGTCGAAGGCCGACTAGCCGCTTGCTGTGACCAACGGACGAAAACGGATCGCAGGGGAACGGACGCGAGGCCCTCTCTTTCCGGCCAGCATCACGGTTCCGCCAGGGCAACCGAGGAATCGATGCCAGCTCTAGCTACAGTTCCGGGAAAGAGCGCCGCTCGCGTACGGGACGACATCCTCGGTCGCATGCCCGGCACGAACGCGGCCTATGTCGCGGCGGTCGCTTTCTGCGGGGCCATCGTAGCCTGGGCCCTGTTTGCTTGGGGCTATCAAGTCGTGGGAGGGTTCGGGCATACGGGGATCCGGCGACCGACCTATTGGGGCTTCTATATCGTCAACTTCGTCTTCTGGATCGGGATCTCTCACGCCGGAACGCTGATCTCGGCGATTCTGCGGCTGACGGGAGCGAATTGGCGCAAGCCGGTCACCCGCGCCGCTGAAGCGATCACCGTGTTTTGCCTGATGATCGGCGGCATGTTTCCGCTTATCCATATCGGCCGGGTGTGGCTCTTCTACTGGATGATCCCGTACCCGAACGAAAGGCTCCTCTGGCCGAACTTCCGCTCCCCGCTGTTCTGGGACTTGACGGCGATTCTGACCTATCTCTTCGGCAGCTTGATTTACCTCTACCTCCCGCTGATCCCAGACCTGGCCGAGCTGGCGCGTCGCAGCGCCGGAGCCAAGCGCAGGCTCTACCTATTCCTCTCGCTGGGCTGGACCGGTTCTGACCGGCAATGGCAGGCCTTGGAGCGGGCGATGAAACTGATGTCCTTAGTGATCCTGGCGATCGCGGTGTCGGTGCATTCGGTCGTGGCCTACGACTTCTCGATGTCGGTTGCGCCCACTTGGCACAACACGATTTTTGCGCCGTATTTCGTTGTCGGAGCGATCTTCAGCGGAATTGCCGCCCTGGTCCTGGTCATGGCAGTTCTGCGCAAGCTGATGCGCCTGGAGGACTATCTCCGAGAAATTCACTTCGTGAATCTTGGAAAGCTGCTCGTCCTGATGAGTCTGATCTGGCTCTACTTCACCTTTTCCGAGCACCTGACCACTTGGTACGGGAACCTGCCGGGTGAGATTCGAGTATTCAACATCCGCGAGCACGGGTTCTACGGCTTTCTTTTCTGGACAATGGTCGCCTGCAATTTCGCGATCCCGTTCGTGCTGCTCGGAATCTCCAGGTTGCGCAGCATCTTCACAATCGCGCTCAGCAGCGCCGCCGTGCTGCTCGGCATGTGGATAGAGCGGTTCCTGATCGTGGTTCCGTCGCTTTCCACGCCGTATCTCCCTGCCGCCTGGGGGGACTACGCCCCGAGCTGGGTTGAGCTGTCGATCACCGCCGGGACGTTTGCTGCGATGGCATTGCTCTACCTGCTGTTCGTTAAGGCTTTTCCAATCATCGCCATCTGGGAGTACGACGATGGAATATCTGCACGCTGAGTACCAACGCACCGAAGACCTCGCGGCTGCGATCCGGCTGTTACAGGCGGATGGAGTGTCGCGCCGCGCTCTCGAACTGTACTCGCGCCGTCCGGTCGAGGCTGTGACGCAGTTGCTTCCGAGGCGCAGCCGGATGTCCCTGGGCGCCGTCCTCTCAGCGATTGCTGTCGGTACTGGAGCGACTGCGCTGATGTACTGGATTCAACTGGACTATCCGCTCGTCACCGGTGGAATGCCCATCGTCTCCGGCTGGGCAACTGCTGTGGTCACATTCGAAGCGACGATGGCCGGAGCGGTGTTCGGGACGCTACTCATGCTGCTAAAGGAATCCGGCCTGGTCCTGTCCCGTCGCCGTGCGCCTGTACCGGACCTGCCGGACGAGGGCGCGGTCTTGCAAGTCGAATGCGAAGCCGGCGTGCCGTCCATCAGGGCGCTGCTGAAGAACACCGGGGCGTCGCGAATCGAAGTGGTCGATTCAGCCGCTTGAACGATCTTGCGCGGCGACGGCTCCTGCCGGTCAGCCGGTCATCAGGCAGTCCGCCAGTTCCCTGAAGTCGCGTACTTCCAGATCTGGCAGCAGGTGCGATTCCTCGTACGGCAAGCCGTATCGGTTTACGTACGCGCCCCGGTAGCCGCAGGCGCGCGCGCCGAGAATGTCGAAGGCATGCGCGGCTACCATCAGGATCTCGCCGGGTTCGCATCCGAGTTCGGCGGCGGCCATGCGGTACACCGACGGATGCGGCTTGAACCGGCCCACCCGATCGACCGAAATGCACCGGTCGAAACGCGCGTCGACGCTCGTGGCCACCAAGTGCTGGACCAGCCCCGTGTCGCCGTTGGAGAGCGCGACGAGCCGAAATTTCCGTGCCAGGCGCACGAGGCCCTCCTGGGCGTCGTCGAATGCTCGGAGTTGGTCGAAGGTGCGGAGCAATTCCAGTACGGCTGTGCCTTCGGTCGGCAGTCCTTGCCGCCGCAACGTGTGCCGCAACGCCCGCCCGACCGAGTCGAGATATCCACGGTGTCCGAGCATCAGGATCGTGTCCTGGTGCTGCTCCAGACGCTGTCTCGCGCGCCATTCGGCCCAGAACCTGTCCGGGTCTGCATCCGATCCGGATTTGTCGAAGAATTCGCGGAGTGCGGGAACGATGCTGCCTGACAGGTCCAGCACTGTGCCGAACATATCGAAGGTCAGCGTACGAACCTCGGCAAGCGCCTGAACCATGCTCTTGATGGTATCGGAAGGCCGGTCTGGACTTTCTGGCTCGAGCTAGTCCCGCGCGTCCTTGTAGGGTTTGCGGAGGGACTCCCCACCCGCTGCGTCGCCCCGAGCCACGGCGCCGAGCAGGCTCTTCCGCTTCCTTCGTGCGATCTTCGACCAAGGACTCGACGAATCGAGGTTCAGATAGGCCTGCAGGTGCTTGGCGGCGACCAGGAAGTGCTTGCGTCGCTCCTGGACGAGGGCCAGGTTGAAGTGCGCGTCGGCGTAGTCACGCTGGCAGCGCAGGGCCGCTTCGTAGTGTTCCGCAGCCTCGTCGAGCCGGCCGAGATCGTCGCACACGTTCCCGAGATTGAAGTGCGCGAGCGCGTATTCCGGATATGCGCGCAACGCCTCGTGATAACTCTGCTCGGCGCGTTCCAGCCAGCCTTGGCGGTACTGCAAGGTACCGATGTTGATCCATGCCCCAGCAGCCTGCGGGTCCTTGCGCAAGACTTTCTCGTAGGCCTGGATGACTTCTTCGGCCGGCGTCCCCGAGGATTCGAGTTCCAGCGCGTGCTGGAACCAAGCCTCCCCCGTCTCCGGCTGTTCCGCATCGCTCTCGGGGTCGAGCGTCGATACCGACCGGAGCTTGTCCGCCTCGAAATCGAACAGCATCTGGCCGGTGATCGCCTCCATCTTTTCTCCGGGCAATTCGACCGAGATATTGCGGCCGTCGGAGACGATCTTGAGTTCGTGCAGGGGTTGCTTGACATCCGCCAAGCGAAGCCGAAGCTGCTCCAGCGCTTCGCGGATGCGTCTCGGAGGCGTGTTGTTCTCTCTCAGGTTCTGAAGGGTTCTGAGCGAGATCAGGTCCGAGAAGCTGTAACGGTCCTGGGTTTCGGTTAGCCCGCTACGCTCCCAAGAGCGCAGGCGGTTCTCGTCAATGCCGAGAATCCGCCGGATTTCGGATCTTGAATAGGTCTCCGAAGCCCCAGCCGACTCCACGGCGCCAGTATACCCCAACAGGCTGCAGGAGCCGAGGGGGCCGACCGGGCCCGACAAGTGCCCTGAAGACCGGTCACCGAGGGCGAGCCCGAGCCAGCTTGACCGCGACCGCGCCACCGGCCGCTGCCGAGCCTACGACCAGCGCGGCGTCAATGAAGAATGCGATCGCCACGGCCGCCACGAAGATCCCGGGATCCTCCAGCGCTTCCGCGACTTGCGGGGCCAGGGAACTCATTTCGGGATGGTCTCGCAAGGGGGCCAGGAGGACCTCCTTGCCTTGGGACAGGATCACCATCGAGTTCAGGATCAGGAAAGCCAGCGCGCATTGCATCCCCGTCAGCAGGCCCAGCGCGCCGCCCAGTGAGATCTTCGGCAAGCTGACATAGCGTTTCTCGAAAATCCGAACCGCCGCGTATCCGGCGCCAGCGGGAATCAAGTAGGAGAGCAGAATGTACAGGGGATTCGGCGCCACGAGGACAACCCGCAGGAATATCGCGCACAGGGCCGGCAAGACCGAGGCCTTCAGAAAGGCCTCCGAACGGCGCAGGTTCGTGGCGGGTGGCTCCTCTTTGGCCGGTTCTGGCGGCGGAACAGCCGGCTCGCCAATGCCCGGCACCAAGGGCCGCCCGCAATTCGGGCAGAAGGACGCGCCCTCCGGCAAAGGGCTTCCGCACGTGCAATAGCTGGCCATCGGAGTTTCCTCCCGGTTTGCGCGAACCGTCGCGAGACGTGGAGTCTCTTCGACGACGGCGTACCTCGGTTTTCGATCTCAATTGTAGGCCCGACCGGAGGCGAGGTCGGGTGGCGAGGTGCCCGATCGATCAATCGCTCGCCGTTCGGATGACATGCAGGAGCTTGGAGCCGTACTTCTTCGCTAAGGCCGGTCCGACGCCAGGTACCTCCAGCAGCTCGGTTTGATTGGCGGGCCTGGCCTCCACGAGGGCTTCCAGGGTCCGGTTCTGGAAGATTCGGAACGCGGGCACTGCCCGCCTCTGCGCTTCGGCCTTGCGCCACGCTCGCAGTCCAGCCAGCAGCAATTCGTCCGCCCCGTCTCGCGGGGGCACGTCGCCGAGCCCCAATTGCTTCCCCTTCGGTTTTCCATTGCGCTGGGGGGACTTGCGGCTCCCGGACTGTTTTGTTGCGCGCCGGGACTTCGGGACGGGTGCGAGCCCGGCCCCCTCGGCAGGCAGCTTCACCAATGCGGCGGGAGTGGAAGCCTGGCGGCCCTGGGCCGTCAGCGCCAGCCTCCGGAACTCGATGAGCTGGCCTTCCCGGTTGACGAACGAATCGTTCTCGATGCGTGCGAGATCGGCTCGCACAGAGGCGTCGATCAACCGCTCAAAGGCCGGGCGCTTGAGCTTGTCAGGCTCTCCCCATTCACGGAACAGCTTGCCGACGGACTGCCCGTCCTGATCACGCAAGGACCACACCACGGCGTCCAGAACCTTGGTTTCTTGCGTTGTGGCCGATCGGAAAACCTTCACGACGCAGCCCTCCGGGTCGCAGATATCGCATTGGTTGCACGGCTTGAGCGAATCCTCAAGGTCGCCGAAGTGCCGCACGAGGTCGAGCATCCGGCATTGTTGGGATCGAGTGAAGTTTGTCACGAGGTCGAGCTGCTCGATCTTGTGGTTGCGCTGCCGTTGGTACCGCTCGTGCCAGGCGGCGTCCCCGCGGAAGACGTTTTCGTTTTCGTCGACTTGCGCACCGCCATGAAGCCACAGCTTCTCGATCGCGGCCTCGAACTTCTGGAGGTCGCCTCTGAAGCCGTCCCGGAGTTCCGCCATCGGGACCGGCTTGTCCTTGAGAGCGCTGAACAGACCCGTGAGCACCGCCGGCTCGGGATAGTCCCGGTCGAGGAAGAACTCGTGAGTCTTGCGGTCTGCCCAGGAGTGCAGCAGGATCGCCTTGGAGGGGAGGCCGTCCCGCCCGGCGCGGCCGATTTCCTGGTAGTAGCTCTCGATCGAGCTTGGCAGGCCGGTATGGACGACGGCGCGGACATCGGGCTTGTCGATGCCCATGCCGAAGGCGATTGTCGCGACAACGACATCAAGCTTTCCCGACAAGAATGCGGTCTGGACCTGGTCGCGCTGCTCGCCCTCCATGCCGGCGTGGTACGCGGCGGCGCGCAGCCCGCTCTGCAGCGCCTCGGCTTGCTCTTCGGACGCCTTGCGCGTCGGCGCGTAGACGATTGCCGGCCGGCGGGTTTCGTCACGCAACAGGCGCACCAGGGCCGGCGGGCGCAAGGACGGGGCCAGCTCCACCAGCTCGATTTCCAGGTTCTCGCGCCGGAAGCCGTGGATCGAACGGTCGCAATCATCCAGCCCGAGCTGCTGCACGATGTCCTTTTGCACGAGCGGCGTGGCTGTCGCCGTCACGGCGATCACCGGAGCGGGCCGCAGCGTCGGAATCCGCTCTCGCAAGCGCCTGTATTCCGGGCGGAAGTCGTGACCCCACATCGAAATGCAGTGCGCTTCGTCAATAGCGACCAGCCCCGGCGTCCGGCGGGCCAGCAATTCCGGGAAGCCGGACACCGCGAGCCGTTCCGGGGCGATGTGGAGGAAGTCGAGTTCGCCGTCGAGGTACTCCTTGCAGACTCGGCGGGATTCCAGTCGGTCTCGGCCCGAATGGATGCGCTCCGCCCTGAACCCTTGCTGCCTCAGTTTCTCTGTCTGGTCCTCCATCAATGCGATCAACGGACTGATCACGAGCGTCGTCGCGCCCCGCGCGATGCCTGGAAGCTGGTAGCACAGAGACTTGCCGGCCCCGGTCGGCATTACCAGCAGCACGTCCCGCCCTGTGGTCACCTGGCGGCACACCTGTTCCTGGTGGGGCCGGAATGCGCTGTGGCCGAAGCGGCTTCGCAGTAATTCTCCGAGAGCTTCCGGCGGAATCCGGGGAGGGGCCGGCGTGCTCGTGCCGGCCGCGGTGGGCACCGTCTGGGCCGCCGTTCGCGGCCCGCCCGCCCGAAGCCCCCCGTCAACCTTGGCCCGCCGGATCCCGGGCGTGGATCCAGTCGCTTCCCGCGGTTCGTCGGGAAGAACCGGGGACGCTTCCACCGCGGCAACCCGTTGCTCCCGTGGTGCCGCATGGGCCCCGGACGGCTCCGGTCCCGGGGCTTCCACTGGCGGCGGTGGGACTGGGGATTTGGAGGCATCCGGGTCGACGGCATCGCGGTTCGCTGGCGGCGCCGTGCCGACCGGCCCGTCGGCGTTTCCCGCAGCGACGACTTCGCGGACGAAATCCTCGATTCCCCGCATGAATGCCTCGAAGTCCCCCCGGCCGTGTTCGATTCCACGCAGCTTCGATTCCCATTCACCCGTCATCTCCGGGCTCCGCACCTTGGGATGGACGATTTCCAGCAGCCGGATGCCCTTGGCCGTGGCCGCCAACTGCTTCTTGTCGCGCGTCACGTATCCACGCTTGAGCAGCGTCTCGATGATCGAGGCGCGCGTTGCGGGAGTCCCGATCCCGCGCTGCTTCATCGCGTCAGAGAGCTGCTTGCTGTCGAGGGTCTTGCCTGCCGATTCCATCGCCGTTAGCAATGTGCCTTCTGTGAACCGCGGCGGCGGCCGGGTCTGCTTCTTGACGGACTCGGCCTTAAGCAGGGCAACGCGCTGGCCGTTCGCCAAGCCTGCCGGCAGTTTCGGCTCCTCGGGCAAGCGGCTCCTGCGGGCTGTTGGCACGTCCAGGATCTTCCAGCCCGGGTCATCCACTGCAGTTCCGGTCGACAGGTATTGATCCGCATCGGCCTTATGGACGATGCGGGTGATCACCGTGGTGGAGGAGAACCTGTGGTCGCCGTGCCACGCCTGCAGCAGCCGGCGGTTCACCAGGTCGAGAATTTTCGCTTCCGGCGAATTGCGGTCCACCCCGGAACCCGCCGCGCCGGTCGGGATGATGGCGTGATGGTCGGTAACTTTCGAGTCATCGATGTAGCGCTTGCCGAGCGGTCGCGTGCCGGTGCCGTCGGCCACGAGACTGCTGTCGAACTCCCGGGCCACGCGCGCGGCGATTGCCGGCAATTGGCTCTCGATTGCAGACGAGAGGTGGCGGCTGTCCGTTCGTGGGTAGGTGATTGCCTTGTGTCTCTCGTACAGAAGCTGCGCCAGTTCCAGGGTCCGGTTCGCGCTGAAGCCGTATAGGCGGTTGGCGTGCCGCTGCAGTTCGGTGAGGTCGTAGAGCAAGGGCGGCGGCAGGCGCTTGGGAGTCTTCCGCACGGATTCCACGTCCGCCCGACCGAGCCTGGCGCGCTCCAGGATCGCCGCGGCCTCCTTGCCGTCTGCGGCGAGGCGCGTCTGGCGCTTGCCCTTTTCGATCCGGAAGTACGTTCCCCGGTATACACCGCTCTCGCCGGCGTTGAAGTCGGCCAGGACTTCGATGTAGTCTTCCGGAACGAAATCTCGAATCGCGATTTCCCGTTCGACGAGCATCGCCAGCGTGGGCGTCTGAACCCGGCCCACAGACAGCACTTCCGAACCGCCGGTGTCGCGCGGCCTATGGTCCAACGTGTAGGCCCGCGTGAGATTCATTCCGACCAGCCAGTCGGCGCGACTCCTGGCACGGGCGGCATCCGCGAGCGCGTCAAACTCCCGGGACGGCCGGAGTTGCGAGAATCCGTCGCGGATCGCCGCAGGCGTCAGGGACGAGATCCATAGCCGATCCACGGGTTTCGTACAGCCCGCCGCCTCGTAGAGCTGACGGAAGATCAGCTCGCCCTCCCTCCCGGCATCAGTGGCGCACACCACCCGCCCGACCCGCGAACTTGTGAGAATCTTCTTGACGACTTCGAATTGATCGCTGCGATTCTCGTCGACGATCAGCGGCCATTCGCTCGGCAAGATGGGAAGCGCCCAGCGCCGCCACGCTTTCCACTCGGGATTGATCTGGTGCGGCTCGGCGAGTTGGACCAAGTGGCCGATCGCCCAGGTGATGATCAGGCCCTCGCCGGAGAAATAGCCGTTCCCGCGTGTGCTGGCTCCCAGTGCCTTGGCAATGTCGCGGGCAACCGATGGCTTTTCGGCGACTACCGCGCTTACGCTGGATGCCTTCCTTTGCACTCGAACTGTTCTCAGTGTAGCGCCGCCGGTGGCGGCGAGACGTCGGCCGCTTCGGGCGTCTGGGCCTACAATCGGGAGTTCCGGCAACATGCATTCCACGCCGCCAGCCGCAAGAGACTCCGAGCCGCCGCGCTCGGCCGCACCCTGGCGGTCCGGACCGCTGGGAGTCGGCCGATGAGCGCTCTCGCGGGCCGGATTCGTCGCGGCGACCCGAGGGCGTTGGCGCGTGGGCTCACCTTGATCGAGAATCGCGCGCCAGAGGCCGACAGTCTGCTTGTCGACCTGCATCGGCCGGGTTCCGTGGCGCTGCGGATTGGCATCACCGGCGCCCCCGGCGTCGGCAAGAGCACGCTCGTTGACGGCATCGCGGCGGAAATGCGCCGCGAGGGGGCCGAGGTCGCGATCCTGGCCGTTGATCCAAGCAGTCCGTTCAGCGGCGGCGCGGTGCTGGGTGATCGCGTGCGCATGCAGAGGCATCACGCCGACCGCGGCGTATTCATCCGATCGATGGCCTCGCGAGGAGAGCTCGGAGGCCTCGCCCCCACGGTGAGCGACGCGCTGACGCTCCTTGAGGCATCCGGGCGCGATGCAGTGCTGATCGAGACCGCGGGCGTGGGGCAGAGCGAAATCGATGTCATGCAAGTGGCCGGCACAGTGGCTGTGGTGCTCACTCCGGCGACGGGCGACGACATCCAGGCCGCCAAGGCTGGCATTATGGAGATCGCCGATCTGTTCGTGATCAACAAGGCCGACCAGCCGGGAGCCGACGAGTTGGAGCGACAGCTTCTTGCAATGATTTCGCTAACCCCCCGCGGCCGCCCCAAACCGCCCGTCTTGCGCACCTCCGCAATTCGTTGCGAGGGCGTTGGCGAACTGGTCGCCGCATTGCGAACAGCCGAATCGAGGCGCCCCGGCGCCGACTACTGGAAACGGTTGCTAAGGGGCCGGATCGGGGGTGAGTTCCGCGGCATGCTGGCTGCGGGTCTCGTGCCCGGCTTGGACCTGGACGCCGCCGCCGAGGCCGTGGCCGCCGGATCACTGAACCCATACGCTTACGCCCGGCAGGTCCTGGAACAACTGCGTCAGGAATGGAATCGATGACTATTGACCACATCGGCATTGCCGTACGTTCGATTGACCGGGCGCTGGACTTCTACCGGGACGCGCTCGGCACCGAGCCGGTTCGACGCGAACGTGTCGAGCAGGAGGCGGTGGAAGCGGCCATCCTGCCGGCCGGAAGCGGACGCATCGAGCTGCTTGAGCCGACCGCTCCCGATTCTGTCATTGCCCGTTTCCTCGAGCGCCGCGGTGAAGGCATGCATCATCTTGCGTTGCAGGTCGAGGACATCGAGGCCGCGGCTGCGGCCGTGCGCCGCTCCGGCCGGCGGTTGGTGGTCGACAAGATCCAGATCGGCGCGGAAGGGTATCGTTATGTATTCGTGCATCCCGCCTGCACCGGAGGCGTGCTGCTCGAACTCGTCGAACGGAGCACCGCGGATTGACCTCCACGTCAAGCAAGCGGCATGGCTGGCCTGAACATCGATAGCGCAATGCACGACCGGAATCGACTCGAACAGTTGCTGGCCGAAAACGCGCGCCTCAAGCTCGCCGTCGAAGAGCTGTCGATCCTCAACGAGGTGTCGACCGCGGTCTCTTCGACGTCTTCGTTGGATGCCACTGTCGACCTCATCGTCCAGAAGTGCGTCAAGCACCTCAAGGTCGAGCAAGGCGCGGTGCTGCTGTTCGACACGCTTGAGCAAGGCTCGGCGCTGCGCACGATGGTCCGGAAGGTTGACAAGGACACGGGCGGGATTCCCATGCGGCTTGGCGACCAGATCACAGGCTGGATGCTGAGACATCAGAAGCCGCTGATCGTCAACGATTTCGACACGGAGAAGCGTTTCCGGGCTCCGTCCGACCGCGGCGGGGTCCACTCCCTGCTGTGCGTGCCGATGAAACTCAAGGGCCGCCTGATCGGCGTAGTGAACGTCTTCAACAAGACCGGCGGCGCCGAGTTCAGCGCGGGCGACCAGCGATTGCTGAGCATCATCGCAACGCAGTCCGCCCAGGTACTGGAGAACGCGCGCCTGATGGAGCAGCGCAAGGCGCTCGAGATCCTCGAAGAGGAGCTGCGGCTCGCCCGGGAGATCCAGAAGAAACTGCTTCCCAAGGAATCGCCCCGGATCCCGGGCTACGGCATCGCCGGGCTCTCCGAGCCCGCCAAGCGTGTCGGCGGGGATTACTTCGATTTCCTCGATTTCGGCGACCGTCGGCTAGGGCTGTGCGTGGCGGATGTCTCGGGCAAGGGAATCACAGCCGCGCTGCTCATGTCCAACGTGCAAGCGACCATTCGCAGCCAGGGCCGGCTGGCCCCGGACGCCGGCGCATGTGTCTCGCAGTCCAATGACATGCTGTACGCGAGCACCGACTCGGATAAGTTCGTGACCATGTTCTACGCCGTTCTTGACACCGGTAGCCATCGCCTGCAGTATTGCAACGCGGGGCATAACCCGCCGATCATGATCGGTGGCAACGGCCCGGTGCTGCTCGATACCGGCGGTCCTGTTCTGGGCGTCATGCAGGGGTTTCCCTACGAGCGGGGGGAGGTCGAATTCATGCCGGGCGAGACCCTGCTGGTTTACAGCGATGGATTCAGCGAGGCCATGAATCTGCGGCTCGAGGAGTTTGGCGATGACCGGTTGAGAGCCTCGGCGGAGGCGCATGCCAACCTGCCCCCCGGCCAGCTGTTGGATGCCCTCCTGGCCGAAGTTAGCGAGTTTTGTGGCGATGCCGCGCAGGGGGACGACATGACCATCATGGCCGTACAGCGCACGGCGGCCTGAACGGAACGCTCGGGCGCCGAGGGTCAGGTCGCAGCGATTGCGGCAGCGATTCGCTGACTGCGCTGCACGCAGTCCGGAATCCCCAGACCGCTGTAGCCGTTTCCCGCCAGGTGCAGTCCCGGCAGATGGAGGGCACGGTCTTCCAACTCGCTGGACCGCGCGGAATGTCCCACGCTGTACTGCGGCATCGAGCGCTCCCAGCGGAACGCCCCGCCGGCGGCGGGAGCGGGGTGGAACCCCATCCAGTTCCGCAACTCGGAGTCAGCTTTCGCGACGATCGAGTCTTGACTGGCTTGCAGGAAGCGGTCGGCCGCATTTCCCGTGAGGAACGCGCGCAGCAGCACCTTGTCGACGGGCACCCGGTCCGCGAACTTGGTGTTGACCCAGGTGCAGGCGGCCAGGCAGCTCTCTTCCTTGCGAGGAACCAGCAGTCCGAACCCGTCCAGCGGATGGCCGAATCCCGATGCCGGATACACCAACCCGGCGACGACTGACGAGGTGTAATCGATTGAATTGAGCGCCCGGGCCAGGTCCTCGTCCGTGGTTTCCAGCAACCGGCCCGCCTCGTGCGCCGGCGTCGCCAGCACAACGGTGTCGGCGACGGCCGAGCGCTCCGCGCAATGCAAGTGCCAGCCGTTCACGGACCGCTCCAGCCTCATGACCTCGTCATGAACGATTTCGCACGTCCCAGACACCGCGTGCTCGAGGGCGGCGACCAGCGAGCCCATGCCGTCGCGCAGGGTGAGGAACAAGGGATTCGGAGGATTGCGCTGCCGGTTGGCGAAAACGCCCCGCAAGATGCTCCCGTGGGTCCGCTCGTAGTCTACGAAACGCGGGATGACCTGGTTCGCCGAGAGCCTTTCGGGCGGCGACCCGTAGACTCCTGCAAGCATCGGCTGGGCGATGTACTCGACGGCCTCGTCTCCGAAATGGTCACGAACGAAGTCCGCGACGGACCGGTCCCCATGCTCTGCCGGGCGGCGAAACCACTCCACTGCGAAGCGCATCTTGGCGGGCAGTCCAAGCAGCGGCGTGGTTGCGATTTGCCAGGGCTTGGACGGCGCCAGCAGCCGCATGCTCTCGGGCAGGGGCACGAGCCGGCCGCCGCGGACTACGAACGTCCGCCGCCTCGAGTCGTTGGATCCGATGACCTGGCTGCCGATGCCGAGATCCCGGGCCAGGTCCAGCATCCAGGTCTTCTCGGCCAGCCAGCTGTCCGCTCCGGCCTCCAGCAAGCATCCGTCCAGCCGCTCTGTCAGGATTGTGCCGCCCAGCCGCGAGCGTTTCTCGAATAGCTTGGAAGCGACTCCCTTGCGTCCGAGATAGTAAGCTGCCGACAGTCCCGATACGCCGCCTCCGACGATGGCAACCTGCTTCATTGCCGTGGCTCGGCGGCGTAGTCCCGGACCATGTGCACGACGGCGCGAACGTTCTCGACCGGCGTCTCGGGAATGATCCCGTGACCGAGATTGAAGATATGGCCCGGCCTTGCTGCCGCGCTGTCCAGGATGGCATGCACCTTGGCCTTCAGTGCTGGTAGTGGCGCCAGCAGGGCGATCGGGTCGAGATTACCCTGTACGGCCACGCCGTGCCCAACGCGCGCCCATGCCGAGCCGAGATCGACTCGCCAATCCAGTCCGAGCACATCGCCGCCCGCACTGTTGAACACTTCAAGGAACGTGCCGTTACCGGTTCCGAAATGGATGACCGGAGACCCCTCCGCGCGGATGCGGCGAACCAGCTCCCGGGAGTGGGGCAAGACAAATCGCTCGTAGTCGGAAGGAGCCAGGACGCCCACCCAGCTGTCAAATACTTGGATCGCCGCCGCGCCCCCCGCAAGTTGGGATGCGGCATACGGAACGAGCACTTCCACGAGCCGCTCCATCAGATCTTGCCAAGCCTCCGGCTCCGCCCACATCAGGTGTTTCGTGCGGGCGTAGTGACGGGAACTACCGCCCTCGATCATGTAGCTCGCCAAGGTGAACGGCGCTCCCACGAAGCCAATCACCGGCACGCGGCCTCCGAGGTTCTTCCGCGCGAGCGCGATGGATTCCGCCACGTAGCCAAGCTCTGCCACGCGGTCAGTCGCAAGCCTGCCGACATCAGCCGCGACACGAACCGGGGGACTGATCCTGGGGCCGTCCCCGGCGACGAACTCGACCCCCAGGCCCATCGGTTCGAGCGGCAGCAGCAGGTCCGCGAAAATGATCGCGGCGTCCACGTCCAGGGCCTCGACGGGCTGTTGGGTCACTTCTGCGGCGAGGCGCGGCGTCTTGCAGAGATCCAGGATCGAATGGCTCCGACGCAGCGAGCGGTAGTCCGCCATGTAGCGTCCTGCTTGCCGCATGAACCAGACCGGAGTGCAGTCCGTCGGCTTGCGGGCACATGCGCACAGGAATCGCCCCGCCATCGCACCACTATATCAACTGACACACTAAGTGATTGATCATAGTATACTTATAGCCATTCTTCGCAAGCTGGACAAGACTCTGAGCGGCGGCTGCAGCGTTGAAGGTGGCGGCATCAGAAGCGCGGAAGCGACGGCCTTCGGTAGAGTTCACCGAAGCCGCCTGGGGGGATCCGCAGAGGAACGCCCGTGATCGGTTCCTCGCCTAGGTGATAGACCCGGTTGTTGACATAGGCATAGGTGCGTTCATGCAGTTTCCCGTCCAAGCCGATCAGCACGCGGAAGCCGGTGCCCGTTCCGTGCTGCGTCTCGAAGTCCGAGACCGTCTCGATTGGCAGGTAGCCCGTCAGCCTGGAATCCCGGCGGATGATCGAGTAGCGATCGAGGCGGCTGTTCCACTGGAACACCAAGAGGCGGTCGAAGTCATAGGTCCCATCCCGGCGTTCGGATTGGACCCACAGCCAGGTGGGCTTGCTCACATTCAGGGATTCGTCATGGACAGCGCCGATCGCGAAGTAGGCATTGATCGCTAGCCCCTGCGCAAGTCTTGCGACTTCCAACGGTATATCGGCATAGGCCATGTTGCCGATCAGCCAGCCGGCCTGGTTGATTTCCGGAACCCGCACAAGATACCAGTGGTCCTGCCCGGTAGGGGCGGGCGGCCGTCTCGATGTGGCTGCCGCCGCGGGCAAGCGGTCGACAAGCATCCGATCCAGCACCTGGAAGCCTTGGTCCTTGGTGAGCTGGTAGAAGGTCGGAGACCAGCGGTACGGTTCCACATGGACGTTAAGCGTGTCGCGGGATCGAAAAAGGCCTTGGTTCGGAAGTGTCTCGCACTGGCGCGTGAGAAGCCGCAAGGCACGTCGCTGGGGATCGTTGATGAGCAAATCCCGGGGAACCCAGCCTTCGAGCTGGCTGGCCGTTCGAATCCGCACGTAGCTGCGGTGCGTTTCGAGAATCTGCGCCTGCGTGTCGAATTGGAGCACCCCATTGACCGGTGCGTCGGGTTCGATTCCCGCCAGCAACTCGACGCCGTTCCGGGAATAGTAGAGCTCCTCCGGAGCCGACGGCGCGGGAGCTACCGCGCAACCGGCGAAGCAGCTAGCTGCCAGCACCGCGGACAGGCGCGATGCCGGTTGGATGGCAGCTAGCGGACCGAGTTTCATAGCGCGAATCGCTCCGGGGCCACATGGGCCCGCAGGCCTCAGTACAAGACTTAGTGTAGGCCGACAGTGCCGAGTCCCGTGCTGACGGGACTATGCCTACACTGAGGGTTCTCGGCCGGTGCGCAGAATGAGCGAGCCTGGGTCCAAGCGTGTTCGTTGCGGTGATTGCCAGTTGCTGCTCGATCTGGCGCGCGACCGCCTTGCCGGGTCGCCGATCGATCCCGACCAGTATTGCCCGGAGTGTTGGAAGGGTGGTGCGCGGCCTGCTGCTTGCCCCCATTGCGGCAGCCTCGTGTGCGCGGAGTGCGGGTCGATCTTGGAGTCGGCCGCAGAGTTGGGACTTGGCTGAGTTTCGATGGGCTCCGGCCGTAACCTTGCTATCTGGGGATCTGCCTATTTGATGAGGGGCTGGACAGTGCCCTGTCCGTAGATCCCCGGGACAGAGCGGCCGATAGATGAACGGTTCCGCCGATTTTGGCTGACCAAGGAGTGCATCCCATGCTTGAAACCATCCGACGCACGGCGTTGCTGTGTGCGCTGACTATTGTCGCGGCGCCGTTGTTGTGCGCTGACGGAGACGCCTTTGTGAAGGAGGCGCAAACATTCGCGAGTAACTCGGCAGCGAAGTTCGCCGATCTGGCCGAAGCGATTCCCGCCGAGAAGTATACCTACCGGCCCGGCGAGGGCGTCCGCTCGGTGAGCGAACTGTTCCTCCACGTCGCGAGCGCCAACTACTTCGTCTCGCGGGCGATGGGCATGATGCCGCCCGAGGGGCTTGACTTGCGCGGGCTTGAGAAATCGACAACAGGCAAGCAGGAGATCATTTCCAGGATGAAGATGTCGTTCGATCATCTCAAGAGCGCGATGGGGCAGTTCGGTGCCGGTGATGCGGAAAAGCCGATGAAGCTGTTCGGTCGCGACACAACCGCGCGCGGCGCGATGACGATGGCGATCACGCACCTGAGCGAACATCTGGGCCAATCGATCGCATACGCTCGCGTGAACGGCGTCGTTCCTCCTTGGAACCAGTAGGCGGCGGCGCGAGAGACACGGTCTTTCCATGAAGGTACTACGCATCAGGGCGATTGCCACTGTTGCGCTGGGACTATCCGTCGTCGCCTTGGTGGCCAGCGGTCAGGAATTCGCGTTGGATTCAGCGGTCGGGCTGGAACTGGTGAACGTGGAGGCGGCGCCCGAAACACTCGAAGGACGCCAGGGCGTCAGGCTTGCCGCGGATCCGGAAGTCGTGAGAGAGGCTGCGGCGAAGCGCCGCAAGATGGCTGAGGAAATGCGCGCCCGGGGCGAGCAGCCGCGGGGCCCCGGAGCCTTCGAGAGCCTGCGCACGAACCACCTTGCAGTCATCGAGGGCGTGGAGTTCGGCAACGGCACGATCGAAGTCGAGGTTTCCGGTCAGCCCGCAGCTGGGGCACAGCAGGGCGCTCGTGGGTTCGTCGGCATCGCGTGGCGGTTGCAGGACGATTACAAGACCTACGATTGCTTCTATTTGCGACCCACCAACGGCCGTTCCGAAGACCAGGAGAGACGGAACCATACAGCGCAATACATCTCGCACCCGGAATGGACCTGGCTTCGCTTTCGCACCGAAACCCCGAGCAAGTACGAGACGTACGTTGACATCGTGCCGGGTGAGTGGATTCGGGTCAAGATCGTCGTGGATGGCGAGAAGGCGCGGTTGCACGTCAACGGGGCCGAACAGCCGACATTGGTCGTCAACGACGTGAAGTCCGGTGCTGCTGCCACCGGCAAGGTGGCCCTCTGGCTAGAGGGCTCGACCGTCGCGCACTACCGCAACCTCAAGATCTCGCCGGCCCCTTGAGCGCGATCGACGTCGAGATCGGCCGGCTCCTGGGAGCATGGGAGCCCGCTATCGGACGCCCGACGTGCGGCCCGGGCTGTTCCGCGTGCTGCGAGCGCATGACTGTGATCGTCTCCTCTCAGGAGGCCCGTGCGCTGGTCCGGGACGCACCCGGGTTCACGGACGCGGTCGAGTCTGCCGTGGCGCTCCTGTCCCCTGTTGCAAGCCTGAACGAACTGCTCGACCTCGGGCCGTGCGTGTACTTGGCCGGCGGAGAGTGCCAGGTCTACGCCTCCCGGCCGGATGCTTGTCGCGCTTGCTACGTCTGGCACGACTCCCTCCACTGCGGCCGCCAGGACTTTGACATGTGCACTCCGGCGGAACTCAACCAGTTGCGCTTGCAGCATATGGGCAAACGGATGCTGGAGGAGTTCGCTCGTGGCCGGCGCCCGTTCCGCGGATACCTGCTGCCGGCGGTCTGGCTGATGTCCAGGCGGCTCGACGACTACCTCGCAGGTGCGGATTTGCGCGCGACTGTGGCTCAGCGATGGAGCCAGACCGACCTGCTCGAGTTTCCGACCGAAGAGGCCCTGCGGCGGGAGGCAGCCGAGCTCGAAGCCGTGTTCCGCGATGAATACAACCCCATGGGGTTTCCACGCGCGGCGCGCGCCCGGGACCGCCGGTTGCTCGCGGCGTTCGATCTCCGCGCCTAGCCACTCGTAGGTACGAGGGGCTTGGCAAGGAGGTCCCGCGCGTGCCTCTATGCTAGGCTGACTACGGATTTCGCGCTATGAGGCGTCGTGATTTCATCCGGCAGTCGCTGCTGGCAGGGACATCGGTTGCAGCCGTCCAGCAAAGGCTGTACGGAGCTTCGAACGGCTATGTCGAGAACCCTTCCCGCCGGTTCGCGTATGACAGCGTGGCTCTGGGTCCGGACAAGCTTCCGGCCTCGAGGCTCGCCATGGGCACCGGCACGAAGGGCTTCCGGGGCGCTTCAAACCAGACGCGCAAGCTGGGGGTTGGCGGGCTCACGGATCTGTATCGGTACGGCTTCGACAACGGCTTGACTTTCTGGGACACGGCCGATGGGTATGGCAGCCACCCGCACCTCAAGAGCGCGCTGCAGCACATTCCGCGCGAACAGGTCGTCATCATGACCAAGTCGACGTCCAAGACAGCCAAGGACATGCGCGAGGATATCGACCGCTTCCGCCACGAACTGGGTACCGACTACATCGACCTGTTGTTGCTGCACGCGGTGCGCGAGGAGGATTGGCCCGTCCAGCGCCAGGGCGCGATGGAAGTGATCGACGAATACAAGCAGAAGGGGATCGTCAGGTCCCGCGGGATTTCGTGCCACTCGCTACCGGCCCTCAGGCAAGTGCATCGCCAGGAGTTTATCGATGTTGACTTGGCCAGGATCAACCCGATCGGCGCTCGTATGGATGCCGATCCCGCAACCGTGGTGGAAGAGCTCTGCAAGGTCAAGGCCGCTGGTAAGGGCGTGATCGGTATGAAGATCTTGGGAGAGGGCGTCATGCGTGACCGGGTCGGCGAGGCCCTGCAGCACGCCCTGGCGCTCGACTGCATCGACTGCTTCACGATCGGAGCAGAAAACCGGGTGGAACTCTCGGACCTGATTCGCAGGATCCCGGAAGCTTCGACCCTTGGCTGGAACGCTTAGCTGGAGGCATTTTATGAGACCGGTTTTTTTGATGGGCTTTTCGTTGGCTGTCGCCTGCGGATTGCTAGGTTGCTCCGAACCTTCTGATGAAGGCGCTAGCGCCGAGCCGGAGGCCGCGGCTCCCGCGCCAGCGGATCCGACCGAGCTTGACGTAGAGGGCGTTGCCACCCGAATGGCTGGGGGAGAGGAGATCTTCCTGCTGGACGTGCGCACGTCGGAAGAGCTCGTCGAGGACGGCGCGATCGAGGGCTACACGCATATTCCGATCGACGAGCTGGAATCGCGCTTGGCGGAAGTACCGAAGGACAAGCCCATCGTCGCCTATTGACGGCGCGGAGGGCGGGCCTCCCGTGCGGCGGCCATACTTCGCGACAACGGCTACGATGGCGAGATTCAGTTCGGCGGGATCGAGGGCTGGAAGGCCGGGGGCCAGGCAGTGGTCCATCCGTCCGAGTGACCCGCTGAAGCGTGCAGGGCGGGGGCTAGGATTGGCAGACATGCGACGCAGGCTCTTCCTGTTCGCTTCGGCAGCCGCGGCGCTGCCAGCCCGCGCCGCGCCGCGGTACCGGGTCGGGGTGATCGGCCATACGGGGCGCGGGAACTTCGGGCACGGGATAGGCGATGTCTGGGTCGCGTTCCCGCAGGCGGAAGTCGTGGCTGTCGCCGACCCAGACGAGAACGGTCGAGCCGCGGCCAAGGAACGCACGGGCGCGGCACGGGCATACGCCGACTATCGCGAACTGCTGGCGACGGAGAAGCCAGACATCGTTAGCATTTGTCCCCGCCACACAGACCAACGACTCGACATGGTAACGGCCGCAGCGAGAGCGGGCTGCCACATGTACGTCGAGAAGCCCTTTGCGATGACCCTGCTGGAAGCTGACCTGATGGTCGAGGCGATCCGTCGCGCCGGGGTCAAGGTGCAGGTCGCGCATCAGATGCGAATGTCCCCGTTCACGGTCGAGGCATTGCAGATGATCGAAGCCGGCGAGCTCGGCGAGATCCACGAAGTGCGTGGACGGGGCAAGGAGGATCGGCGGGCCGGAGGTGAGGACCTGGTGGTCTTGGGATCGCACATTTTCGACATGATGCGGGCTGTGCTTGGCGATCCTGAATGGGTCTTCGCCCACATCACCTCTGAAGGCGAGGAACTGCGACGCGACCACCTGAGAGCGCCCAGCGAGCCTGTGGGACCGATCGCCGGCCGCCAGATGACCGCGATGTTCTCGTTTGGCGAGGGGCGTCACGGCTTCTTTGGCTCCAAGCAGTCGAGCACCACCCACGATTGGCGCTTCGGCACCCACATCTACGGTGCCAAGGGCAGGATCTTCCTGCCCAACGAGATTTACAGCGCGGAGTCGGAAGCGTTCATCTTGAGGAGTGCCGCATGGGTCCCGTCCGGAAATGCCTCTTGGGAGCAGATCGAGCCGGAGCACCGCAGTTTCGGTGATCAGCGCCACCTGACCGCGAATGCGCTGATGGTGGAGGACTTGCTCGAATCGATCGAGGCGGGCACGGAGCCGGCATGCAGCGAGCGCTCCGGGCGATGGACCATCGAGATGGCCCAAGGCATGTACGGCTCGCAACTGCAGCGCAGGGCGCTCGACTTTCCGTTAGTTGAACGCCAGCACCCGCTGGTGTCGCTGGCGGAATCGATCCGCTAGATCACGCCCCGACGCCCGCGGCTCCCTACGAAGCGTGGATCGACGAGTGTTCTGTTGTCCTTGTGGAACATGCGCCAGTTGTCGTAGACGACGTCTCCCACGTAATATGCATCGCGGTACGGGCTGTGCTGTTCCGGCAGGTCCTTGCGCTCCGCGGGGTGCTTCAGCTTCGGGCTCAGGATGAAGTCCATGTAAGTGAACGCGTTGAAGTTCGTTCCGAAGAACGCGATCGCGGACACCACGTCCGGGCACTCGCGACGCATGATGGCGGCGGCCTCCTCGGCGTCCGGATCCTCCGGAATGCCTTCCATCACGCGCCGGATCGCGGCGAGTTCCGTTCGGACCGTCTCCCGGCACTCGTTCCGCCACACCCTCCAGCGCTGCAGGAACGCCCGCACCCGCGAGCGTCCGAACAACGAACTGGCAAGCGCTAGCAGGGGCGGGACGTAGCGGCTCGCAAAGCCCATCGTGCCCCAGCCGGACCATGCCGAAGTCCCCCAGTACGCTCCGATGGCAATGCCGATCAAGCACGCCGCGATGCCGAGCGCGAGCTTGCCGGTCACCACGTAGCGGCCGAAGAAGCGCTCAAGGTCTTCGACGATCGCGGACAGCGCTTCCCGCGCGCGCGTCGCTGCAAAGAATGACCGGTCCCAAGTCTCGTGGGCCGCTGCCGGCGGATAGTAGAGGACGAACAGCTTGTCGGTCGGAACCGGAAGGCCGCTGAAACTGCAATTCATGGATGATGCGGTGGCCGGGACGTACGCTTCGCAGCCGAGCCGCCTACATGCCGTCGATCTGCTCCGAGAATATCACAACCTCCCGGGAATCTGGCTTGCGCCCGCTCCGGTCGGGACCGGCTAGAATGCCCAGCAATGGGCATCGAAGAGTTCCTGCGCTGTTTCAGGGAAAATTTGGGGGCTTATATACAATCCTAACCAAAGCAACCAATTTTGCTGGCAGGAAAAAACCTGCGCAATCCATCTATAAATCATTGATTGCGCTTGACTTGTGAAGCTGTATTGGTTACCATAGTAGGGTTATGAGAACACGCCGGAAACACGACCATCCGGGCCCGGGCAAGGCCCGCCGCAAGGGCCTTTCCATCGTTCAACTGATCAGGCGTTTCCCAGACGACAAGCACGCCGAGGATTGGATTGCCGCGCTGCGCTGGCCACACGGCCCGAGTTGCCCGCATTGCGACTCCACCAACGTGCAGTCTGGCGC
>MKWU01000611.1_pt1 | contig 67118 bp, 59 predicted proteins | sample 809101 | NCBI WGS metagenome assembly MKWU01 (sample SAMN05860141, study PRJNA318959) | sponge metagenome | host: Aplysina aerophoba | place: Slovenia: Piran, Adriatic Sea, Gulf of Piran | collected 2013-05-07
AGCCCCGTTCATGCAGGGACTGGTGGACGCTGCGGTGATAGCGCCCGGTCGCCTCCATCACCACCCGGGTGACCGAGTGCGTGCGCAGGAAACCGTGGAGCCCCTTCCAGTTCGATGCGGTGTTCTCGAACCGGCGGTCAACACCATCGACATGAACGTCGAGGTGTTGCTTGCTGCACCTCGATGCCGGCGACTACCTTTGTCATGTCCCTCGTTCCTCGTCTTGCGACAATACGGGTATGTCCAGGCATCCATTCAGGACACGAGGGACATAAGGGGGCAGGCCGACCACGCTCGCACACGGGTCAATCACCCGAGAGGCTATCGGTCCGACCTGCCCCTGAGGCCTCCGTCCCGGTAAGGGGACGGAGGCCTCTCCAGAGTGCATCACCACCCCGGAAACCGTGTCAAATTCCGACAGTTTTCCACAGATGCCCCGGCACCAGCCGCCTGTGGACAAATCAACACCAAGAGTGATGAAGAGGGTCATACAAGAGGGCGCCAGGGTGAGCGAACGGTTGAAGGTCTACATCCCGGAGGCGGGTGCACTGCTGGCGGCCTGGAACACGGTCCATAGCGCCGGGGAGGCGGACCGGGTGCGGTGGTCGGGCAAGGTCTATGTCGTTGTGGAAAGCCGGTCCTGGCAACGCGGTCACTGTCGCGCAACCCTGCTGCGGGAGGACTGAGGATGCGCTGGCCTTGGCAGCGTCGTGAGACCCGGGAGGCGTCCGGGGGCTATACCGAAATCATCTCCCGGCTGGTCGAGGCGCAAGCGGCCGGGACCACGCAACAAGCGTCGGCAACGGCCGCGGTCGAGGCGGTCGCGGGAGCTCTATCACGGGCCTTCACGTCTGCCGTGGTCGACGGACCGCCGGACGTGGTCGAGGCCGTGTCACCGCGCGTCCTGGGACAGATTGGCCGCGACCTGATCCGTGTCGGCGAGAGCTTGCATGTGATCCGCATGTCTGGCGGACGTCTCCGGCTGTTTCCGGCGTCGACGTGGTACTGGGAAGGCGGCGCCGACCCGGCCGACTGGCTTTGCACCGCGACCGTCTACGGGCCGTCCGGGAGCTCGACCTGGCGGGTGCCGGCGTCAAGCGTGGTCTTCGTCGCCTGGGGCTCGCCGACTGCCAGGCCGTACCATGGCCTTTCGCCGTCATCCTGGGCGGCCGATACCGCCAGGTTGAACGCGAACGCCGAGCGATCCCTGGCCGATGAGGCCGGAGGGCCGACCGCACAGCTACTCGCGGTGCCGGCCGATGGTGGCGACGGTGCAGACGGCGATCCGCTGGCCGCGCTGAAATCCGACATATCCCAGGCTCGCGGCAAGGCGCTCCTGGTCGAGACCACGGCGGCCGGATGGGGCGACGGCAAGACGGCCGCGCCACAACATGACTGGCGCCAACAGCGGCTCGGCCCGGCGCCGACCGAGGCCATGGTCAAGCTGGCGGACGCTGCGTTCGCTCGCGTCCTGGCAGCGGCCGGGTGCTCGCCGTCGCTGTTCAACGACGCGGACGGGACCAGCAAGCGGGAGGCGCTCCGGCAATGGCACCTGGGAACGGTGCAACCGCTCGCCCGTGTCCTGGAGACCGAGCTGACCGACAAGCTCGGCCTGCCGGTCCGGCTCCGGTTTGACCTGTACAACGTCGACTTGGCCGGCCGGGCTCAGGCTTTCCAGAAGCTCGTTGCCGGAGGCGTGGCGGTGTCGGAGGCGCTGGCGACCAGCGGTTTGCTTGCGGCCGAGGCGTGACAGGAGGCGCCTACAAGGGCAAGCCGAAGCCGGAACGGACCGACCTTTAGCCCGTTTGAACCGAAACCCCGTAGTCTCTAAGCATTGTCAAAGACTGATAAACACCGAGACCAAATAGTACAATTGATGTAACAACAAGTCCGATAGCGAAATAGCGAACCATTTCTCCTTTGTGCCATGTGTGCCATGCTTTATTTGGATCAAATTGTACTTCGATCAATAGATGGTAATAGAGTTGAACAAAATAAGCCATTACTGTGCTTAATCCTGCCACCCCAACCCCCAAAGTGAACAACAGAATTGCGTATTTTGCAGATGGTAGTGCAGCAGAGACGAACTTGTCAGACCACACTTGGCCTACGAAAGCCAATATCGCTACAGCGCATGCTCCATTTATGATCATCCATGCCTTCATGGCTCCTTGAGCCAGGGTGACGAGCGAGTTGGCTGAGTTTGCCCGTTCTTGATCTTCTGCCATTGTCTTTCCCTTTTCCCCGACCCGGCTGCCGAGGAGTGTTTCTATGGGAAAGATGTGCCGAGGTCCAACTTGGGACGCATCTTGGGGGCGGGCGTTCCAAAGCCTTGTTGGCGGCGGCATGGACCCCGCGAAGGCGGCGGCCTTGTCCGGGTTGATGATCGAGGAACAGGCGGGGATGGGCTCGCATACACCCCGCCTGCGCGGTCCCGGCGCACCGGCATGTCGCCGGGGCCGCACCCGAAACGAGGGGGGCTATGTTGGCACGTCTCGTTTTGGCCGAGTCGGTGACATCTAGGTGACACGCCCTTTATCGCGTGTCAATCGAATCCCCATAACCCTTTGAAATGATTGGCGCGCCCGGGAGGACTCGAACCCCCAACCTCCTGATCCGTAGTCAGGCACTCTATCCAATTGAGCTACGGGCGCCCGCAAACCGGGTGCGGGAACCTACGCACTTCGCCGGGGATTTGCAACCCGGCGACCAGTGCGGTTTTAGTGACGAAAAGGGCGGGCGCGCGGCGGGAAGGCCCCCGTAACCGCGGTAGCCGCCGCCTGAAGGGTTGATGACGTCTTCCCGATTGCGTGGTAGTTTGCCCGGCCGGTAGACGGGTGCGCGCGGTTGACGCGTCGCGACAGGTTCAGCGAAGCGGGGTGATGGCGTCACATGAGGACCAACCGACTTGTTCTAGCCGTATTCGGTAGCGTCATGTTCCTGCAAGCCTGCGGTGGGTCGTCAGGAAGGCTGGATCCGCTGGTGCTGCCGCAGTCGGGCATCGTGCTGCCGGCGCCCACGACCGCCGGCGCGCCGCCGCCTGCCGAAGCGGCGCCGCCACAAACTGTCGCCGTTACGCCTGCTCCCGCTGCCGCCCCGCCTGTCAACGAGGCGGGAACAACCTTCGTCGGAGGCAAGGTCCGCGCGCTGCAGGCCGACCTGCAGCGACTGGAACAGTCCATCGAGACCGTGTCGGGCGAGTTCGAGGGAACCCGGTCCGGTATCGACGACATCGTGGGGAGCTACCACGGGCGGGTGGCGGCCATCCGCGCAAGACTGCAGCGCGGGACCACCCCCGGCAATCCGGAACTCACCCGTGAGTGGCAGGCCGCACAGGAGGAACTCGAAGCGATCAATGGCCAAGTCGGGCGGCTGAATGCACTTGCCACCACGGTATCGTCCGATGCGGCCCTGGCATCCTACCTGCTTGAGTCCGCCCGGGCATCCTACGGGATCTCCGGTGCGACCGAACAGGATCACCGCGAACTGGTCATGCTGGAGGCTGATGTCGGTCGGGCTGTGATCCATATCGATCAGCTGCTTGAGGAACTGAGTGACGATGTCCGCAGGCACCTGCGGTACCTGGCCACGGAACAAAGCGATCTGCTGACGCTCTCGCTTGCGGTAAAGAACGCGGAGTACCTGGGGCCGAACCTGTCGCCCGCGGGCACCTCGGCGCCTCCCGCCCGCGCAATCCCGTCAGGCACGGCGGAGCGGATCGACACGCGCCAGCCGCTGGTGGTGATTCGCTTCGACCGTCCCGACGTGAAGTATCGCCAGGCCCTGTATACCGCAGTTCGGGAAGTGCTGGACCGCAAGCCCGATGCCGGGTTCGACCTGGTTGCCGTCAGTGGCCTCGGAGGAGGTGAGGCGCAGGCCGCCATCGACGTTGTGGAGATCCGCCGCAACGCGGAAGGGGTATTGCGGGCTCTGGTTGAAATGGGCGTGCCCGCGGACAGGCTCACGATTTCAGCGACCACATCCTCGACCGGCGGCAACGAGGTGCGCCTGTACATTCGCTGATTGCCGGCACATCGCGTGGTCACCGTACCGTTCATGACGTTGAAGGCAGGGACACCGGGAGCCCGGGCGGCGGTGTTCGTGCTCCGGCAGGCACCGTGCATGCCGTTCCCGGCGTGGAGAGAACGATCGTGAGTTCATCATCCGGCTATACCCGACCGTTTCCGGTCAGCTGGGAGGAGTTGCATCGCACGTCGAAGGCGCTGGCCTGGCGTTTGCACGAACTCGGACCCTTCGATGGCGTGATCGCGATTACCCGGGGAGGACTGGTTCCGGCCGCCATTGTCGCCCGCGAACTGGAATTGAGGATAATCGACACGATCGGCGCGATCAGCTACCGCGACAACGCGATCGAGAAGTTCGAGGAGCGTGCCAGGGGTACGGTCGAGATCATCAAGTCGCCGAACGTGACCGGGACCGGCGGCGGATGGTTGATGGTCGACGACCTGGTTGATACCGGGGAGACGGCGAAGGTCGTTCGCACCCTGCTGCCCGATGCCCATTTCGCGACGGTCTATGCCAAGCCGGCCGGCCGACCCCTGGTGGATACCTTCGTGACCGAAGTGAGCCAGGATACCTGGATCTACTTCCCCTGGGACCTGGAACCCCGGCCGGTCGAACCGATCGTGGTCATGAGGTAGGAGGGAGCCGGCGGGCGCCGTAGCGGCCGATGGCGCCGCCGTCACCGGGCTCCGGGTGCGTGCAGCGCCATGTCGAGCCAGAACTCGTGCACGACCTGGTCCTGGCGTGGTAACGCCGGACCGGGGTCGAGATCGGGACGAAAGCGCTGCCAGGTCTCGATCATGACCAGGTATTCGCGAGCCCCGGGTCCGCCGCCGTAGATCCTGCGCTCGGCCGTCATCATCCCCGATACCTCCTCGTCGACCCGGTAAAGGCGAACGTCGATCACCTGCTCGTGGTGCGCAAGCCGGTCCAGCCACTCGCCGGCGAGCCGCGGTTCAACCTCGCTGCGCGTCGCAGGATCCATGTTGAACCGGCAGGTTGTCACGTAGGGTGGTTCGGTTTCCGCCGGCGTCCCGGATGCGGCCAGAAGGCTGAAGATGGTTCGGTCGGAATTGCGGTAGTGCTGCAACATCGCCGTGGTCCAGGGCGTGGGGTCGTTGAGGCGGGCGTGGTAGGCCGGGCTGGCTAGGACCGCCGCATTCTCGGTCTCGTAGTACATGAGGAACATTGGTGCACCGTCGATGCCGCAGTAGCGTCGTCCGACGATGAACCCGGGGATTGCACACCGTTCGGCCATGTGCTCGCAGTTGTGCCATTCCCGAAAATCCTGGACGTGGTCATCCACGATGTCGGCCCAGAACGCCATCAGGCCGCCCGCGCGCGCCGCATTACCCATCACCGTCTCCCTTCTTCCGTCACCAGCGATTATTGCGTCCCGGTCGGCTTTGATGCTACCCGCAAGTCCCTGCCGCCTCCCGGGATCGGTGTCGTTGATGACCTCCCATGCACGCTACCTGGAACTGCTGCACGCGACTGGCGGCCGGCGCATCGGCGTGATCGGCGACATCATGCTGGACCGGTCGGTGTTCGGCGTCGTCGACCGGCTCTCCTCCGAGGCCCCGATCCCGATCCTGGATGTGTCCCGGGAGTGCGAGCACCTCGGCGGAGCGGCGAATGTCGTCAACAACCTGTGCGCGATGGGCGACAGGCCGGTGCTGTTCAGCGTTGTGGGGGATGACGGGAACGGGCTGCTGCTGCGCACACTGCTGGGTGAACACGAGGGCATCGAAACGGTGATCCTGGCTGATCCGTCACGTCCGACGACCGTCAAGCTGCGGTTGTTTGCCCAGAATCGCCACATTGCCAGGGCGGACTTTGAGTCCCGCGCACCCGTTGACCAGCGATTGTGGCGGGAACTGGCAGCCGCATTCGAGACCGCCGCCCCCGGCCTCGCAGCCGTCGTCGTCCAGGACTACAACAAGGGTCTGCTCACCGCGGAGTTCATCGCTGAGCTGCTGCGAATAGCCCGCCAGCATCGGGTCATGGTCCTGGTCGACCCCAAGTTCGAGAATTTCTTCGCCTACCGGGGTGCGACTGTGTTCAAGCCAAACCTGCGCGAGGCTGCGGAGGCGCTGGCCGTGCGGTTGCAGGACCGGGCGTCGATCGAACGGGCGGCTGCGGAGTTGCGCAGCCGGGTCGACGCAGAGAACCTGGTACTCACCCTGGGCAAGGACGGTGTCATTCTCGCCGGAGCTGACGGGCGCTGTACCCGCTGGCCGGCGTTCGTGCGCGTGGTCAGTGACCCCGCGGGAGCGGGAGACACCGTCATCAGCATCATGGCGTCGGTGATGGCGGCGGGCGGGACTGCCGCGGAGGCAGTCGTGCTCGCCAACTGTGGCGCCGGCGTGATCTGCGAGAAGGTCGGGGTCCAGCCGGTCGCCCGCGACGACCTCGAGGATGCGGTGAGACGACACACGGATGCCGGGCCGACCGATCACGCCACGGGGCCGAGCGGGTCCTCGTCGTAGGGAGGATCAGGCAGCCGCGCCGCGCACCCGCCCGGACGATCAGCACCTGCTGCGCGAGCGTCCCACCCCGGTGTCTGCCGGGATTGACGGGTAGAGCCCCCCGCCAGGTGCACTCCCGGCTGCAGGATGCCTTCGTCCCGTGGTGGTTGAACCGGTCGCCGTGAACGATCCGGAGGCATTCATCCCATGTTTCGACGCCACGGCGGAGCGAACTGCAGCGGACTCCCGTGAGCGTGGAGCTCGTGCCCGGCCCTGTCCGGTGATTGGGTCGGGGCGAGGAACGGTATAAAGTGTGCTCGATACACAGGAACAGGGAGGGGCTCCATGCTCTCCGAAGACCAGATCCGCCAGTACCATGAAGACGGGTTCGTGATCCCGGAGTTCCGTATGCCGGAGAGCGTCCTCGATTCGATCAAAGATCGTCACCGGCACCTTCTGGACCGTCACCCGGAATTCCGCGACTACTGTTCGGCAGTACTCCAGCATGACGAGGGTTTCCTGTCCTACTGCCGCAATGACGAGATCCTGGACATGGTCGAGCAGCTGATCGGTCCGGATATCGCGTTGTGGAATTCCAGCTTCTTCGCCAAGCCTGCCGTGAACGGCAAGGCCACGCCGTGGCACCAGGACGGCGAGTACTGGCCGATCCGGCCGCTGGCCACCTGCACCGTGTGGCTCGCTGTCGACGACGCGACAACGGAGAACGGCTGCCTGCGGGTCATCAGGGGATCGCACCGGGAACGGAGACTGCGCGCGCACGAGACCAATCCGAGCGAGGACCTGACCCTGAACCAGGAACTGCTCAAGTCGGAATTCGACGAAGCGGAAGCGGTCGACCTCGTGCTTGAGAAGGGACAGATCTCGCTGCACGACGTGTTCCTCGTGCATGGCTCCGAACCCAACCGGTCGCCGCGGTCACGCCGTGGCATGACCATGCGGTTCATGCCGACGACCAGCGTGTTCGACCATGTTCTCGCGCGCGAGCAGTACAACAATCTCAGGGTGCCGGATCACTCCGAGCGCAAGATCTTCCACATGCGCGGGATCGACCGGTCGGGCCGGAACAAGCTGGTCTATGCGTAGCGGGTGCCTCAGCTCACGGTCGGCATCACGAACTCGGCTCCCGAACGGATCCCCGTCGGCCAGCGCGCCGTGACCACCTTGTAGCGGCTGTAGAACCGGACGCCTTCCGGACCGTGCATGTGGTGGTCGCCGAACATTGACTGCTTCCAGCCGCCGAAACTGTGAAAGGCGAGAGGCACCGGGATCGGCACGTTGACCCCGACCATCCCGATCCTGACCCGGTGTGCGAACTCGCGGGCGGCATCTCCGTCGCGGGTGAAGATCGCCGCTCCGTTGCCGAGCGGGTGGTCGTTGACCAGGCCGGCCGCCTCGTCGTAGCTGGACGCGCGGACGACCGACAGTACCGGACCGAATATCTCGTCCTGGTAGATCGACATGTCCGGCCGGACGTGGTCGAACAGCGTGCCTCCGGTAAAGAACCCGTTCTCGTAGCCCTGTAGCGTCAGGCCACGACCGTCGACCACCAGCTCGGCCCCGGCTTCCGCACCCTGGCCGATATAATCCTCGACCCTGGCCTTGTGCACAGCTGTGATCAGCGGGCCCATCTCGCTGTCAGGATGCGTCCCCGGGCCGACGCGCAGTCCACGGACCTTCGGGATCAGCCGGTCCATCAGGGCGTCGCCGGCGGATCCGACCGCGACCGCAACCGATACGGCCATGCAGCGCTCTCCGGCGGAGCCGTAGGCCGCGCCCATCAGTGCGTCGGTGGCCTGGTCCATGTCCGCATCCGGCATCACCACCATATGGTTCTTCGCCCCGCCCAGTGCCTGGACCCGCTTGCCGCCGACGGCGGCGGCACGGTGTACCCGCTCGGCGATCGGTGTCGAGCCGACGAAGCTGACCGCGGCGACATCGGGATGGTCGATCAGCAGCTCCACCGCTTCCCGGTCGCCGTGCACGACGTTGAACACCCCGTCAGGCAACCCGGCTTCCTTGAGCAGCTCGGCAAGCCTGACGCTGCAGCCTGGATCACGTTCGGACGGTTTCAGCACGAAGGTGTTGCCGCATGCGAGTGCGACCGGGAACATCCACATCGGCACCATGGCCGGAAAGTTGAACGGGGTGATCCCCACACAGACCCCGAGTGGCTGACGCGTCGACCAGCTGTCGATACCGCTGCCGGCCTCCTCCGTGTACTCGCCCTTGAGCAGGTGCGGGATGCCGGCGGCGAATTCCACCACTTCCAGGCCCCGGATGACCGAACCTTGCGCATCGGAAAGGGTCTTGCCGTGCTCCGAGGTGATGATGGCCGCAAGCTCGGCCATGCGGGACTCGATCAGTTCCCTGAACCGGAACATGATCCGAGCCCGTCGCAACGGCGGAGTCGCGGCCCAGGCGGGCCACGCCGCCGCCGCCGCGCCGACCGCGGCGTCGATGTCGCCCGAACCGGCGAGCGGGACCCGCGAGCCGACCTCGCCGGTCGCCGGGTTGAACACGTCGCCACGACGGGTCGCGGTGCCGGCGACAGGTCGCCCGTTGATCCAGTGCTGCTGCATGCGTGTCATCCGGCATCCCCCCAGTCACGTGGCCAGCAGCGAAGGCCGGATCACGGTCCGATTGCTGCATCGTCGCAAGAGCTGTTTGACGATATGTCCTCCCCAGCAGGCGTCAAGGCGAATTCGGGGCGCCGGTACCCAGGTCGGCCCTGTCCTCAGCGAACAGCTGTTCCAGCTCAGCCGCTTCTTCCCGCCGTGAGCGGTCCGTCGCCTGGTGCATCTCCTCGGGTTCGTGACTGCTGGCATGGAGCATCGCCTCGTCATGCACCCGGAACCGCTCGATGGTCTCGTGGACATCGGCGGAGGCCATCCCAAGGCTCTGCAGGGCATGGCTCGCGATCTCCAGACTGCCGCCCAGTGTCTCGCGGACCGCGCGATCGACCCCGTGTTCGACGCACCGGGCCGCGTGGTCCCGGTCCCGGGCCCGGGCGTAGATCTTCAGGTGCGGGAAGTGTTTGCGAGCGAGATCGACCAGCTGGAGGGAGGCGTCCACCTTGTCGATGGCGCAGATCAGCACCTCGGCGTGGTCGGCGCCGGCGGCACGCAGAAGCCACAGGCGAGTGAGGTCGCCGTAGTAGATCTTGATGCCCATGCGGCGGACGACCCGGATCCGCTCGAAGTCATAGTCGACCGCTGTAAATCCGACGCCGCAGGTGCGAAAGACGCGGCCGACGATCTGGCCAACCCGACCGAACCCGGCGATGATGACCCGATCTTCAACCCGTTCGATCCGGTCGAAGTCCTGGCCTGGCTGGACCGTCGCCGTCGGGGAGGCGAACAGGTGCTGGCTTGCCAGGTGCAGGAACGGGGTCGCGATCATTGTCAGGGACACGACAAGGATCATCAGGCCGGCAAACTCGGAATCGACCACTCCGTTCGCAACCGCTGCGGTAAAGAGAACGAATGCGAATTCTCCCCCCTGAGGCAGGGCAAATGCCAGGCGGCCGGCGACCAGCGTCGGCTGGCGCGCCAGCCGGGCCAGCAGGAAGATGCATGCCCCCTTGACGAGCAGCAGCCCGATGGTGAGCCCGGCTACCGTCACCGGCTGTTCCAGCACGCGGCCCAGGTCGACGTAGATACCGACCGAAATGAAGAACAGGCCCATCAGCAGGCCCTTGAACGGCTCGATGTCGGCAACCAGGGCGTGACGGTAGGCGGACTCGGACAGGATCACCCCGGCGAGGAACGCTCCAAGCGCCATGGACAGCCCGACAAATTCCATCAGCGCTGCCGTTCCGGCGACAACGAGCAGGGCGGAGATCGTGAACAGCTCGTTGATGCGGCTCGTGACCACGTAGCGAAGATAATGAGGCAACAGGAAGTGACCCGTCATGATCACCGCGGTGATCGCGGTTGCGGCGAAGAAGATCGCCTCCGGCTCGATCGAGACCTCGCCGAGACCGGACGCCAGGGTCAGCGCAGGCATCAGCGCCAGCAGCGGGATCACCGCCATGTCCTGGAACAGCAGGATCGAGAAGGTTACCCGGCCCATCCTGGTACGCAATTCGCCCTTCTCGGCGAGCAGCTGGACCACCACCGCCGTCGATGAGAGCGCGAGAATGAAGCCGGTGACCAGTGCCGTTCCGGTGTCCAGGTCGAACAGCATGCCGATGCCGGACAGCACCAGGCCGGTCACGATCACCTGGGCGCCGCCCATCCCGAAGATCGGGCGGCGCAGTCCCCACAGCCTCGCGGGCTGCAACTCCAGACCGATCAGGAACAGCAGCAGCAGGATCCCGAGCTCGGCGAAGTGCAGGATGTTCTCGACATCGCCGACCAGCCCGAGGGCACTCGGTCCGATGACGATACCGGCGGCGAGATATCCCAGTACCGATCCGAGACCGACCCGGTTCAGCAGCGGGACCGCAATGACGGCGGCCCCGAGAAACAGGACCGCATCGACGATCAGGTTCATCTGGGCGCAGGGTCAGCCCGGGCGCGCCGGGCCGGGTGCGCGAAGAAGCCGGTGTCGGGCATTGCCGGTCAGCGCGGCTGCATCCGTATGGCACCGTCAAGCCTGATCGTCTCACCGTTCAGCATGACGTTGCCGATGATTGACTCGGCCAGCCGTGCATACTCCTGCGGCATGCCGAATCGCGACGGGTAGGGAACAGAGGCGGCCAGATTGTCACGGACGTCCTGCGGCATTCCCATCAGCAGCGGTGTCTCGAAGAGTCCCGGAGCGATGGTGTTCACACGCACGCCGTTGCGGGCGAATTCCCGCGCACCGACGATTGTGAGCGCGTGCACGCCGCCCTTTGACGCGCTGTACGCCGCCTGTCCGATCTGGCCCTCGAATGCCGCAACCGACGCGGTCGAGATGATGACGCCGCGCTCTCCGTCGTCCAGCGGTTCGAGACCGAGCATGTCGGCAGCCGCAAGTCGCGTCATGTTGAAGGTTCCGATCAGATTGACTTCGATCACGCGCCGGAAATTGTCGAGCGCCATTGGACCGTTACGCCCGACGATCCGTTCGGCCGGTCCGATCCCGGCGCAGTTGATCAGGATCCGCGCCGGGCCGTGACGGTCGCGGGCGCGGCCGACGGCCGCTGCTCCGGAATCACCATCCGACACGTCGCACGCAACCGCCAGACCGCCGACTTCGTCTGCGACCGCTTGCGCTCCGTCCTCGTTGATATCCAGAATGGCAACGCGGGCGCCGGCCCCCGCCAGCAGACGTGCCGTCGCCGCACCAAGACCACTGCCGCCGCCGGTGACGAGGGCCGCATGTCCCGAAATCTGCATGGGTGTCTCCTGTTCAAGACCGGTCCCGATGAGCCGTGGATATAGCAGATCGCGCAATGGCGGGCGAGTGACGCCGCCGAATCCCGGACGATTCGGTGCCGCCGCGTGGTGGTGGGCCGGCCTGGCATTGGCGCCGTTTCCGGTCTGCGCGGCCGCGGTCTGGCTGGTTGATGCCGCGAGGGCTGCGATGATGCTTGATGCCCTGTTGCTCTACGCGGCGATCGGGCTTGCCTGTGTCGGTGCCGTCCACTGGGGCCTGTCTCTCGCATCGCGCGCGGGCGGGCCGGCCAGGCCGGCCTGGGTGGCCGTCCTTGCGCTCGCTGCCTGGTTTTCGGGGCAGCTGGTACCCCCGGCCGCCCTGTGCCTGCTGGCGGCCGGTCACGCCGGCGCGTTCCTGCTCGACCGCGACGCCGGTCGGCGCGGCCTGCTGCCGCCGCGGTACGTCCTGCTTCGCCGGTGGTCGGTAATGATCATGCTTGGCGCGTTCGCGGTGCTGCTGTTCAGGGCGTGACCTCGGCGCCGGTCGCCGCGATGTCGGTCCGGAACATGCCGTCAGGCCAGTCGATCCGTTCAACAGCCCGGTAGGCCCGGGAGCGTGCGGAGGCGACATCCGCGCCGGTTGCGGTCACCCCCAGCACGCGCCCGCCGCTCGAAACCAGGGCTCCGGCCGCGTCGCTGGCAGTGCCCGCATGGAAGACCATGACCTCCGGGTCTGATTCGGCGTCCTCGACCGCCCGGATCGGCGAGCCGGACCGGTAAGGTCCGGGATATCCCCTGGATGCCATCACCACGCACACCGCGGCGTCGTCCGACCAGCGCAGGTCAACGTGTCTCAGGTGCGCGTCGGCGCACGCGAGTAGTGCCGGAAGCAGATCGCTGCGAAGCCTCGCCATCAGCACCTGGCACTCGGGATCACCGAACCGCACGTTGAACTCGATGAGCTTCGGACCGTCGTCCGTCAGCATGAGGCCGGCGAAGAGTACGCCGTGGAATGGCCGGCCTTCGGCGGCCATTCCCGCGATGGCTGGCTCGATGATCGTCTCCATGATCCGGCGCGACACCGTTGCGTCCACCGCCGGCGGCGGAGAGAACGCGCCCATGCCCCCGGTGTTCGGGCCGGTGTCGCCATCGCCTGCGCGCTTGTGGTCCTGGGCCGCGGCGAGGGGAAGGGTCGTGGTCCCGTCGCTCAAGGCAAAGAAGCTGGCCTCCACTCCCTGGAGGAAGTCCTCGATGACCACGCGGTCGCCGGCGGGTCCGAACGAGCGGTGTTCCATGGCGGCACGCACTGCTGCCTCCGCAGTCTCGAGGCTGGCCGCAACGGTCACGCCCTTGCCCGCGGCAAGCCCGTCGACCTTGACGACCACCGGAAGGTTGCATCGGCGCAGGTGGGTGAGCGCCCCGTCGAGTTCCTCGAATGTCCGCGAGCCTGCGGTCGGGATTCCGTGTCGGGCACAGAAGTCCTTGGTGAAGGCCTTGGAGCTTTCGAGCGCCGATGCACCGGCAGTCGGACCGAAGGCAGGGATCCCGTGCTCGCCAAGCCGGTCCACGAGGCCCGCCGCCAGCGGGCCTTCCGGGCCGACAACGACCAGGTCGATGGCCTGCTGCTTGGAAAACGCGACCAGAGCCGGTATGTCTTCCGGGCTGATCGGTACGCACTCCGCGTCCCTGGCAATGCCGGGGTTGCCCGGTGCGCAATAGAGTGCGTCGCACAGTGGTGAAGCGGCGATCGTCCAGCACAGCGCGTGTTCGCGCCCACCGGAACCGACGACGAGAACCTTCATGCGCAGTCCCTTCCCCGCGGTCGCAGGGTCGCCTTGTAGCACGGTTCGCGGCCATGGCTGACTCCCGCGGAAACCGGACCGGCGCGCTGGCGGGAAACCTTCCGGAACTCTCGGTGAGCGAACTGTCTGCGCAGGTGAAGCGCACGGTCGAGACCTCCTTTGACCGTGTCCGGGTGCGTGGTGAGGTGTCCCGCCCGGCATTCGCGTCCTCGGGGCACGTGTATCTCACGCTGAAGGACGACCGGGCGGTGCTCGACGCGGTCTGCTGGCGCAGCCAGGTCCCGCGGCTGTCGGTCCGGCCCGAGGACGGCATGGAGGTGATCTGCACCGGTCGGCTGACCACCTACGCCGGACGTTCGAAGTACCAGCTCATCCTGGAGGCAATGGAGGTGGCGGGCGAGGGCGCGCTTCTCAGGATGCTGGAGGAACGCCGGCGCCGGCTGGCGGCCGAAGGACTGTTCGACGAGGAGCGGAAGCGACCTCTGCCGTTCCTGCCGGAGCGGATCGGCGTGGTCACTTCGCCGACCGGCGCGGTAATCCAGGACATCCTGCACCGGCTGCAAGACCGTTTCCCGGTGCGCGTCCTCGTGTGGCCGGTGCGCGTCCAGGGAGACGGCGCGAGCGGCGAGGTCGCCCGGGCCGTTCGCGGCTTCAACGCGCTTGACGGCCGCGGCGCCGTTCCGCGGCCCGACCTGCTGATCGTCGCCCGCGGCGGCGGCAGTCTCGAGGACCTGTGGAGCTTCAACGAGGAAGAGGTGGTCCGGGCGGTGGCGGCGAGCCGGATCCCGGTGATCTCGGCCATCGGCCACGAGACCGACACGACGCTGATCGACTTCGCGGCCGACCTGCGAGCCCCGACACCGACCGCCGCAGCGGAACGCGCGGTCCCGGTGCGAACCGAACTGCTCGTGCGCGTGACGGAAACCGGCAGCCGGTTGCTCCGCGCCGCCGCCCGAATGACGGAGCACGCGGGCACCAGGGTGGAGGGCCTCGGACGTGGTCTTGGTGATCCGGCCCTGATGATCGAGGCGCGGGCCCAGGCGGTGGATCTCGCCGACCACCGGCTGTCGGGCGCGATCGGACGCGAGCTCGAGCACCGGGCCGGGGAGGTGGTGCGACACGCCGGCAGGCTGGTGGATCCCCGATCACACCTCGTTGGTGTTGCCGAGCGGCTCGCCGCCCTGGAAAACCGGCTGCATGCGGCCGCTCACCGGGCGGTTCAGTTGTGTCGCCTGCAGTCGGACCATGCCGGCGACCGCCTGGGAGCACGCTGGGTGACCGGTCAGGTCGAACAGGGCCACGCACGGTTGGCGCACGCCGCAACCGGGCTCGGATCCGTGCTCGACCGCACACTCGAGCGGGCAGGGTCGCGACTTGACGCCCTGGCCCGGCTGCTGGATGCCGCATCGTTCGAGTGCGTGCTCGATCGGGGGTTCGCGGTGGTCAGGGACACCGGCGGGACACCGGTTGCGGGCCTTGGCGGACTCCGGCACGGCCAGGAGGTCCGGGTGCAGTTCCGCGACGGCGAGGCCGGTGCGGTGATTTCCAGTCTCGAAGAACGCCCCGGCCGGAGTTCCTGACGCGCGCCTTACTTGCCCCAGCGCCGATGCGGCCACAGCCACTGTTCCGGGGTTTCCCGGATCCAGTTCTCGACCATCAGCGTGATGTTGCACGTCAGTGTGTGAATATCGGCGTCGCGATCGCCTGTATCGGGGAGATCGAGCGGTGGCGACACGGTGACCCGGAACTCCGCGCCGCGGGTTCGCTGCGCGCGGATGGGGATGACCGGGCAGCGATGGTGCAGGGCAAACACCGCCACGGCAGGGGTCGTACGTGCCGGGCGCCCGAAGAACGGGACCGCGATCCCCTCGTTCAGCCGCTGATCGACCAGGAACGCGACATGCTCGTTGCGTCGCAGCAACCTCGCGAGACGACCGGCGCCGGCCGAGCCCTTGGGAATCATCAGGTGGGCGTGGGGCAGGATCCGCTGGCGCAGTACCCGTTCGGAAATCGGCGCGTTGAGCGGTCGGTAGATGCTGTGGACGGTCAGGCCGTTGGCCAATGCGACCCCCGGCAACAGCTCCCAGTTTCCGAGGTGGGCCGAGACGAAGATGCCTGGTCGGCCGTCGTCGCGGGCAGCGAGCAGGTGTTCGCGGCCGACCACGGTCACGCGGGGGTCGTCTCCCGACAGGTCGAAGTCGCGCAGGTGCACGTATTCACCGGCAACCCGGCCCAGGTGCTCCCACATCGCCAGCAGCGTGTCGTCGATCTCGCGCTCCGACCACTCGGGAAAACTGTCGGCAATGTGGCGCCGTGCCCGGCGGTTGATGGCGAGGCGTGGGCCGATCCTGCGTGCGACGGCGCCTCCTGCCCTCGAGGCAGCATCCAGCTGTATGCGGGACAGCACCGCGGCCGCACTCCAGGCAAGGGCGCCGGAAAGCGGCCAGGTCAGGCAGCGCTTGCGCCAGGGAGCCGGTACGCGTCCGGTCTCACCCGACGACATTCGACACCGTCCCCTCGACCAGTGCCGCGAGTGCCAGCCGGTCCTGCCAGTCCAGGTCAAGGTCGACGCAGGCAACCGTCGAGGCCGCGACCCGGTCCAGCCGGATATGGTCCTTCGCGGTGGTAACCGGAACTGCCCCGAGTTCGGCCGCGGTCGCGAGCAGCCTGTCGACGTCTTCGCGACCGTACGGGTAGTGGTCCGGGAAGGGCCGGAACCCGCGAACGTCGAGGCCCAGTGCCTCGAGGCTGTTCCTGAACCGGACCGGCCGTCCGATGCCCGCAAATCCGAACACCGGGGTTCCGGGGGCCAGCTCAGTCGGAGCGACGGCGGAGGCGGCGGCGCGCAGGACCGGGAGCCCGGGCGGTACCAGGTCCGAGACCGCAACCCTGTCCGGCGTGATCAGCACCACCGCGTCGGCACGCGCCATGCCGGTTGCAACGGGTTCGCGAAGGGGCCCTGCCGGCATGACCCGGCCGTTCCCGACACCGTAGTCGCCATCGATCACCAGCAGGTTCAGGTCGGCGCGAAGGGCGGGGTTCTGGAAGCCGTCGTCCATGACGACCACTCCCGCCCCGGCCCGTTCGGTGGCCCGCACACCCTCAACCCGGTTGCGTGCGATCCACACCGGCGCGTGCCGCGACAGCATCAGCGCCTCGTCGCCGACGTCGCGTACCGAGTGGCGGGGCGGGGGCACCCCGACCGGGGCGCGGCCCCCGCCACCCTCGGCCCCTCGCCGCGGCCGCGGCTGCCGGGGGGGGGGGCGGGGCCGCCCCGGCCGGGCCCGCGCAGGCGGCCGCCGTATCCGCGCAGCAGCAGCGCGACCCCGTGCCCGCGGCCTGCGAGCATCTGAGCGATCGACTGGCTGACGGGGGTCTTGCCGGCTCCACCGACAACCAGGTTGCCGACGCAGATCACCGGGACATCGAACGAGGTGCGTCGCACCAGTCGACGCCGCAGGGAGCCGACGGTGCGTACGACGTAGCCTGCCGGGCCGAGCAACCGGGCGGTCGGCCCGTCACGGTTCCAGAACTCGGGCGCGACGGGCAGCGAAGGTGTCATTCGCGCCGATCCAGGAACGGGTGCAGGCTGGTGACGATCCCGTCCAGCACGGTGCGGCCGGAAGAAGCATACTGCCTGGCGGCCTCGGTGAGCGCATGCCGCCGCCGCCCGTCGGTCAGGACGGCGTCGATCGAGGGTCCGAGCGCTTCGGCATCGGGAAACTGGATCGCCGCGCCGGCACTGATCATCTCGTCGGCGATGTCGAGGTTCTTCGTCATGAGCGGCCCGAACAGGACCGCGCAGTCGAAATGCGCGGGTTCGACCGGGTTGTGCCCGCCCACCGGGACCAGGGATCCGGCGACGAAAACGACGCTTGCGACGTTGAAGAACAGGGACATCTCGCCGAAGGTGTCCGCAACATACACGGACGTGTCCCGGTCGATCCGTTCGCCGGCGGCGCGCCTGGCGACGGCAAGGCCGAACGAGCGGACGAGCGCTGCGATCGCCGGGCCACGATCGGGGTGGCGCGGTGCGATGACGGCGAGCAGGCCGGGGTGCCGGACCAGGAGGTCAAGCTGGGCGCGGACGACCGCTTCTTCCTCGCCGTCATGGGTGCTGGCCGCCAGCCACACCGTCCGCGGCCCGATCTCGCGCCGCAGTGCGCTGGCTGCCCCGTTCTCGAGCGGCAACCGGTGCGCCGCCCGCTTCAAGTTGCCTGCGACCGCGACGCGGCGTGCGCCGAGAGCGCGAAACTGGTCCGCCTGGGCGTCACTGGTCGCAAGCACCAGGTCGATTGCCCGGAACATCGGACCCGACAGACCGCTCCACCGCCGCCACCCCCTGTACGAGCGATCCGACATCCTGGCGTTTGCGGCGACGATCGGTACTCCCCGTTCGTGGGTGCGAAGCAGTTTTTCCGGCCAGAACTCGGCCTCGAAGAACAGCGCGAGGTCCGGTTGCCAGTGATCGAGGAACCGTTCGACCCACGCCGGCCGATCGATCGGTGCGAACTGATGCCAGGTGCGGTCCGGCAGCCGGCCGGCGAGAATGCGTGCCGAACTGACCGTGCCGGTGGTTACCAGCACGTGCAGGTCGTCTGCCTCCTCGAGCAGCCGGTCGATCAGCACGAGCGCCGAGATGCTCTCGCCGACACTGACCGCATGCAGCCAGATCAGCCGGCCTGGCGGGCGCGCGAATGCGGACAAGCCGCGCCGTTCGCCGAGACGGGAACGGTCCTCCTTGCCGTTGCGGGCCCGGCGTGCCAGCAGCAGGTCGATTGCCGGAGCAGCAAGCGTCATGGATGTCCTGTAGAGGGGCAGCATCATGGCAGTTCTGTCTCAAGCGTGTCGGGATCCCCGAGAGAGTACTGCAGCCGGTAGAGCCGGGCGTAGGCAGCGTTCAGCGTCAGAAGATCGTCGTGATGCCCGGATTCCACGATACGCCCGTCCTGCAGGACGTGGATCATGCCGGCGCTGCGAACGGTGGAGAGTCGATGTGCGACCACGAGCGTGGTCCGGCCCTGCATCAGGGACGCGAGTGCCGCCTGTACCGCCTGTTCGGACCCGCTGTCGAGTGACGAGGTTGCCTCGTCGAGCAGCAGGATCGGTGCATTGCGCAGCGTGGCGCGGGCAATTGCAATGCGCTGGCGCTGGCCGCCCGAAAGCCAGGCGCCCTGCTCTCCGACCCGGGTGTCGTAGCCGTCCGGCAGTGCCTCGATGAACGCATCCGCCGCCGCGTGGCCGGCTGCCCGGCGGACATCGGCGTCACTGGCGCCTTGCGAACCGTAGCGGATGTTGGCAGCAACGGTGTCGTCGAACAGCATGATGTCCTGGCTGACGAGCGCGATCTGCTTCCTGAGCGAGCTCAGTGTCAGTTCACGGATATCGGTGCCGTCAAGCGTGATGCGCCCGGCGTCGGGGTCGAAGAACCGCGGGATCAGGTTGAGGACGGAACTCTTGCCTGCACCTGACGGTCCGACCAGGGCCACCGTGTGGCCGGCCGGAACCGCGAAGCTGATGTCGTGCAGCGCCGGGCTGTCGGACGCGTAGGCAAAGTCGATGTTCTCGAACACGATCTCGCCCCGCGCCCGGTTGACGGGGCGCGCGCCGGCCCGGTCCACCACCGAGGGCCGGACATCGAGCAGGTCGAACACGCGCTCCGCCGCTGCCAGTCCCTCCTGCAGCCGGGCGTTCAGCAGCACCACCCGCTTCAGCGGATCGTAGGCGAGCAGCAGCGCGGTCACGAAGGAGAAGAAGGTCCCTGTGGTCTGCGCTCCCTCCATGACCTGCCACCCGCCGTAGCAGATCACCATCACGATCGCGGACCCGCCCAGGGTCTCCATGATCGGGTAGGCGGCAGCCCTGGTGCGCGCCGCCCGGACCACGAGGCGAAAGATCTGCTCGATCACCCGGTTCGCACGGTCACGCTCATGGTGCTCCATGCCGTAGGCACGGACCTGTCTCGCACCCTGGAACACTTCGCGCAGCAGCGCGGTCAGGTCGGCCCGTTCGCGCTGGGTGCTGCCGGAGACCCGGCGCATGCGCTGTCCGATGCGCACCAGCGGCAGGATCGCGGTGGGAAAGGCGAAGAAGGAGATCAGGGCCAGCAGCCAGTCCTGGTAGACCATGACACTGACGAGGAACACGATGGTCAGCGTGTCGCGGCCGAACGCGGTGATGACGTCGGATACCGCGCTTCGCATCTGCTCGACGTCACTGATGAACCGCGAGATCAGCTTGCCGCTCGAGCGCCCGTGCAAGTAGCCGAAATCCGCCCGGAGCAGGTGGTCGAACATCCGCTTCTGCAGGTCGGACAGGATACGCTGTCCGACCCGGTTCATGAGCACCGCCTGTCCGTATGTGGACAGTCCCCGGACGACGAATATCGCCATGACCATTGCCGCGGTCAGGTAGAGGACCGTGGGCTCCCTGGCCGTGAAGACGTCATCGAGGATGGTTTCCATCAGGAAAGCGAGCGCCGCGGTGCTCGCGGCCACGACCGCCATCAGCACCAGTGCCACGACCAGTGTGGCGCCCTGGGGCCGAACATGGTCCAGCAGCAGCCGGCGCAGGAGCACGCGGGATGACGCGGCGGTACCGGCATCGCTCGAACGGGCGGTCACGCAAGCTGTTCCTTCGGCAGATCTGGCGCACGCAGCGCACTGCTATAGCACGCCGGCCGCCGCATGGGCACCGGGGCCCCCTTCCCGGGACCGCCCGTTCACCCGGGACTGGAACACCTGACCGGATTATCCGCCGGGCCCGCTCACGCCTTCCCGGACCGCAATCGATGGAGAGGATGAGGAAGATCTGTGCGGGGCCGCGGTCGCATGCACGGCGCCGGGCTGCCTGCAGGGATGGACAGGAACGCCGCCCCGCCCGCGGCCGGCCTGCGACACGCTACCTCGATCCGCAGGATCGCCGGGTCAGGCCCCGGCGCCCTGGAGATGCGGAAGTGCCATCGACAGCCGCCGCTCGCGAGCAGGAAGTGGCCGGCCCGGGCGGGCGTGTTCCCTGCCAGGTGAAGCATCCGCCCGTCCGGGGAACAGTCCGCGCCGCAGCCTGGCGGACCGCAACCTTCCGCGCGACCTGCATCCCGGTGCGGCCGTGTCTGGCGGGGCCCGGGATCCCGCGGGCAGGATGCGTCCTACTTCTTGCGGAACCGCGAATGGCAGGACTTGCAGGAGTCCTGGCCCAGGGTCTTGAGCGCACCGGCCGTTGCCCTGCGGTCGCCCGTGACCGCCACGTCAGCGAGCGCATTGGCCAGCTGGACAAACCTCTCCAGTTCGGCCTCGAATTCCAGTGAATGCTGGTCGCCGTCCCAGATGTCCGGCAGGGCCCCGGTCTTGCCGGCCTCCGGTCCCGACCCGGCCGGGAAGGCGGTCCGGGCGATCTCGGCCAGCTTGGCCATGGCATTGGCGTGGTCGGCCAGATGGTCCATGGAGCCGCCTTCCTGCTTCAGGATGCTGACAAGCGCTCCGGTATGAGCGCCCACCGCGCTCATCACCTTCTGGCGATACTTGATGTCGCCTTCCCCGTCGGCTGCCGCGATGGCGGGCGCCAGCAGGCCGAGTGCGAGTGCGATACAGGCAATCATGGTGACGCGTGGACAGAGACGCATGTAGGTTCTCCCGGTTGAGGACAACGGCCCGTGCGGCAAGTGTGGGCGCGTTGGCCTCGCCGGGCAAGTCCCTGTCGGTGATGGTGCGGGGCGTCGGACCCTGCACAAATCGTGTCGCGCACCTGCTACTGCGGGGCTGGTCCGGAGGGTAGGAGTGAAAACAACGGACCAGTATGCATTGTTCCCGGACTTGCTGGAGTACGGTGCGTGAGTGATGAACCTGAAGACGAAATCGTCCTGTCGGAACTGGATGATGGCGAGCTTGTTCAGCAGATGCACGACGACCTCTACGACGGTCTCAGGGACGAGATCGAGGAGGCGGTGCATATCCTGCTGGAACGTGGATGGACACCGTACAGGGTCCTGACCGAGGCTCTGGTCGAGGGGATGCGGATCGTCGGGATCGACTTTCGCGACGGGATCCTGTTCGTTCCGGAAGTGCTGATGGCCGCCAATGCCATGAAGGGCGGCATGGCAATCCTCAGACCGCTGCTGGCCGAGACCGGGGCGCCGCAGGTCGGCAAGATGGTCATCGGCACGGTCAAGGGCGACATCCATGACATCGGCAAGAACCTGGTGTCGATGATGATGGAGGGCGCCGGTTTCGATGTCATCGACCTCGGGATCAACAACCCGGTAGAGTCCTATATCGACGCGCTGGCGGAACACCAGCCCGACATTCTCGGGATGTCGGCGCTGCTCACGACCACCATGCCCTACATGAAGGTGGTGATCGATGCCCTGAAGGAGAAGGGGATCCGTGACAACTACATCGTCCTGGTCGGTGGCGCGCCGCTGAACGAGGCCTTCGCCGAGAGCATAGGGGCCGACGCCTACTGCCGGGACGCGGCGGTGGCGGTCGAGACCGCGAAGGAACTGATCGCCGAGCGCCGCCGGTCGAATTCGGCCGCGATGAATGTCGCCTGAACACCCCAGCCGGCGAACGGGAACACTTTTCATAGCCTGCGGGGCGCTGGGGCGGGAACTGGTTGCGGTGCTGCGGACCGCCGGCCTGCCCCGGCCGACCATCGCGTGCCTGCCGGCCCACTGGCACAACACTCCCGAGCGCATCGCGCCAGCGGTGCGTGAGAAGATCCGCGGCATCGGCCGCAACTACGAGCGGATCTTCGTTCTGTACGGTGACTGCGGTACCGGCGGCGAGCTCGACCGGATGCTGGAGCGCGAGGGGGTCGAGCGGATACCGGGGCCGCACTGCTACCAGTTCTTCATGGGAACCGACGAGTTCACCGAAACCGCCGAACGCGAGCCCGGCTGCTTCTATCTCACCGACTATCTGGTCCGGCACTTCGATCGCCTGATCGTGGCCGGGCTGGGCCTCGACCGGTATCCCGAACTGCGCGACATGTACTTCGGGAACTACACCCGGCTCATCTACATTGCCCAGACCGACGATCCCGCTCTGCGCAGGAAGGCGCAGCGGGCCGCAGACCGGCTCGGCCTGGCGTGCGAGGTACGCTACCGCGCCTACGGCGAGCTTGCCGCCTTCGTGAACAGGGCGATGGTGCCGGCCGGCGACTGAGCGCGGCCGGTCGCCAACCGGAGGCTTCCGGCGTAGGATGCGCGGACCGACCGGCCGAGAAGGGAGCAGCCGCGATGACGATCATCGATTCCCAGGTTCATGCCTACGAGCGTGACCACCCCGGGAGACCCTGGATCGGAACCCTGGCCGGACCGCCGGAGGTGACCGGTGACGACATGGTTGCCGCGATGGCGCAGGTCGGTGTCGACGGGGCGCTCCTGGTCTCGCCCTATGCCATGTACCGGTTCGATGCGGGCTATGCGCTCGAGGTGCATGCCGCCCATCCGGGCCGGTTCGGGCTGATCAAGCCGGTGGACCCGGCCGATCCGGCGGTCGATGAGGTGATCGCCGAGTGGGCCGGGCTCGACGGCACCGTCGGGGTCCGGATCATGCTGGCGCGCCCGGGTGGCGGGGGCAATGACGACGGGACCCTGCATCCGGGCACCGCAACGGTGTTGCGCGCCGCGGCGCGGCACGCGCTTCCGGTCAACCTGCTGTGCTGGGGACTGCTCGACCAGGCGGCATCACTGGCCCGGGCGCACCCCGACGCGATGGTGGTCATCGACCACCTCGGACTGCCGCAGCCGTTCGAACCCCCGGCTCCCCCCGAGCCGTTCGCGGCGCTGCCAGAGGTCCTGGCCCTCGCCGACCTCGACAATGTGGCGATCAAGATTTCCGGGGCGTGCACGCTTTCGCACGCGCAGTACCCGTACGATGACATCTGGGATCCTCTGTGCCGCATCTTCGATGCCTTCGGCTTCGAGCGCTGCCTGTGGGGCACGGACTGGACCCGGGCCAGCAATATCCTGACCTACCGGCAGGGTGTCGAACCGTTTCGCCTGACCGATCGCCTGAACGACACCGAGCGCGCGATGCTGATGGGCGGGGCGCTCGCCGCGATCTACCGGTGGTCGCCCCGCGTCTAGGCCGGTCCATCCTGCCGGAAGCGGAAAGTCCGGGGTTACGGTTTTCCCACGCAGTCTGTCACCGTGTCACCGGTACGATGCCGTTGCGTCATGAGCGTCATTGACGATGCCATGACGGCGCGTGCACCATGCCGCGTGATCTTTCGTAGACGCCAATAGTCACTCATTATCGGGGGAGGTACCTGATGCGATCCAACTTGCCGATCGGCCTCGCGGCCGGGGCAGCCCTTGTCGCAGGCGCCGTGATGTCCGCGCCGGCTTCGGCCGACCAGACGCTGCGTGTCGTCATGCATTCGGATCTGAAGATCGTCGATCCGATCTGGACCACTGCCTACATGTCCCGCAACTACGGGTACATGGTGTACGACACGCTGTTCGCGATGGACGCGAATACCGACGTGCACCCGCAGATGGTCGAGAGCTACGAGGTCAGCGCCGACAAGCTGACCTACACCTTCACCCTGCGTCCGGGCCTTGCCTGGCACGACGGGTCGCCGGTGACGTCTGCCGACGTCATCCCCTCGATCCAGCGTTGGGGCAGCAAGGATTCCATGGGCCAGAAGCTGATGGAATTCGTCGCCGACATGCAGGCGGTCGATGACCGGACCTTCAAGATGGTGCTCAAGGAGCCCTACGGTCTTGTCACCATGTCGCTCGCCAAGCCGAGCTCCAACGTGCCGTTCATCATGCCTGCCAGTGTTGCGGCCACCCCGTCGAGCGAACAGATCTCCGAGTATATCGGCTCGGGTCCGTTCGTCTTCGATGTCGAGAACTGGAAGCCGGGCGACACCGTGCTGTTTACGCGCAATGACAATTACCAGCCGCGGAGCGAGTCCCCGAGCTGGGCGTCGGGAGGCAAGGTCGTCAAGGTCGAGGCCGTCGAGTGGCTGTCGGTGAAGGATCACCAGACGGCGGTCAATTCGCTGATCGAGGGCGAGATCGACTACATCGAATCCCCGCCCAACGACCTGTTGCCGCTGCTCGAGGGCGACGAGAACGTGGCGCTCAAGGTCATCAATCCGCTCGGCGCCCAGTTCATGTTCCGGCTCAATCACCTGCATCCGCCGTTTGACAACGTCAAGATCCGCAGGGCGGCGCTTGCCTCGATCAACCAGAAGGACTTCATGCAGGCAACCATCGGCGATCCGGCCTACTACAAGGAATGCGCCGCGATGTTCATTTGCGGCTCGGCGCTTGCGACCGATGCCGGTGCGGACATCGTGCTGAAGTCGGACTTCGAGCTGTCGAAGCAGCTGCTCGAGGAAGCCGGATACGACGGCACCCCGATCGTTATCATGCAGTCGACCGACGTCAACGTGCTGAACAACCTCGGCCCCGTGGCGAAGGCGAACCTCGAGAAGGGCGGGTTCGTGACCGACCTGCAGGCGATGGACTGGCAGACGCTGGTTGCGCGTCGCGCCAAGCGCGAGCATCCGTCGGAAGGTGGCTGGAACGTGTTCATGACCTCGTGGACCGCGGCCGACATCCTGAACCCGATCATGGCAGCCGGCTTCAATGCCGGGTGTGATTCCGCGTGGTTCGGCTGGCCGTGTGACGAGAAGATGGAAGGGTTGCGCGATGCCTTTGCGCGCGAGACCGACGCGGCAAAGCAGAAGGAGATCGCCGAGCAGATCCAGATCCGGGCCATGGAGGTCGTCACCCATGCCCACGGCGGGCAGTGGTATCGTCCGGTTGCCTACCGGAGCGATCGGCTTGACGGCGTTCTTGACGGCCCGGTCAGCTATTTCTGGAACATTTCCAAGAAGTAGCGGCGTGTAACGAGCAGGTCAGAAACAGTGTACGGTTTTCTGATGCGGAGGCTTGCGGCCACCATTCCGGTTCTCGGAATGGTGGCCCTGTTCGTCTTCCTGTTGCTGCGAATGACCCCGGGCGATCCGGCGGCCGTGCTGGCCGGCGACAACGGGACACCGCAGCAGATCGCGGAAATCCGCGAGACACTCGGCCTGAACAAGCCGATTCCGGTGCAGCTCGGCATCTGGTTCAGCAACCTGTTGCAGGGTGACCTGGGCCAGTCCTATTTCTTCAAGAAGGACGTGACGGAGCTGATCCTGCTCAGGGTGGAACCCACGGTCGCGCTCGCGATCACCACCCTGGTGATCACGGTGCTGATCGCGGTGCCCATCGGAGTGATCGCGGCCTATCGCCATGGAACCTGGCTTGACCGTTGCGTCATGGGGTTTTCTGTACTCGGTTTCTCGGTGCCGGTGTTCGTGGTCGGCTACATCCTGATCTACCTGTTCGCGATGCAGTTCAAGATGTTCCCGGTCCAGGGCTACAAGGAACTGGCGGACGGGTTCTTTCCCTTCATCCACCGCCTGATCCTGCCGAGCATCACCCTTTCCGTGATTTACATCGCGCTGATCGCCCGCATCACGCGCGCGAGCGTGCTGGAGGTCCTGGGCGAGGACTACATCCGTACTGCCCACGCCAAGGGACTGCCCAACCGGGTGGTGCTGTTGCGCCATGCGCTGCGTAACGCCGCGGTTCCGATCGTGACCGTGATCGGGATCGGGGTCGCGCTGCTGATCAGCGGCGTGGTGGTGACCGAGAGCGTCTACAACATCCCGGGACTGGGCAGGCTGACGGTCGATGCCGTGCTCGGTCGCGACTACCCGACGATCCAGGCTGTGATCCTGGTGTTCTCGGGTGTGTACGTGCTGATCAATTTTCTGATCGACCTCACCTACAGCTTTCTCGATCCGAGGATCAGATATTGAGCGATCTGAGCGACCTGCGCCAGGAAACCGCCGGCCTTGTGGACGCGGCAGCCAGTGCGGATGCGGCAGCGCGCAAGCTGTCGGTATGGCGGCGTCTGGCACGCAATCAGAGTGTGGTGATCGGTGGCGCGGCGATGGCGGTGATGCTCCTTGTCGCCATCATGGCGCCCTTCCTCGGCACCATGGATCCCGCCGAAATCAACCCGGCGTGGCGAAACAAGGTGCCGGGAACCGAACTGACCGGCACAGCCGCCGACGGTTCGCAGGGTTGGGTGTACCGGATGGGAACCGACACCCTGGGACGAGACACCTACAGCCGGGTGATCTACGGTACACGGGTCTCGCTCATTGTCGGGCTGTCGGTCGCGGGCCTGTCGATCGCCATCGGCCTGGTGGTCGGGATGGTCTCGGGCTACGTGCGCTGGCTCGACGGAATCATCATGCGGGTGATGGACGGCCTCATGGCCATCCCCGGCATCCTGCTCGCGATCGCCCTGGTCTCGCTGTCGAGTGCCGGGCTGGATACGGTGATCCTCGCCATTACGATTCCCGAAATGCCGCGGGTGGTGCGTCTCGTGCGCTCGATCGTCCTGTCAATCCGGGAGGAGCCCTACGTGGAAGCGGCCATCTCGGTCGGGACCCGACTGCCGTTGTTGCTGATCCGGCACGTGCTGCCGAACACGGTGGCGCCGCTCATCGTCATGGGAACATACATCGTGGCCTCCGCCATCCTGGTGGAGGCGATCCTGTCGTTCCTGGGTGTCGGGATCCCGCCGGAAATCCCGACCTGGGGCAACATCATGGCCGAAGGCCGGCTGCTGTTCCGGATCTTCCCGCACAACATCCTGTTCCCGGGCCTGTTCCTCGCGGTCACCGTTCTGGCGGTGAACATGCTGGGTGACGGGCTGCGCGATACCCTGGATCCACGTCTCGAGAAACGGATGTAGGCAGACCATGTCGATGGATACCGACACGGCGCTGACGGTCTCCGGACTGACGGTCGAACTGCCCAAGGGGACCGACCGCCGGCACGCGATCGAGGAAATCGACCTTCACGTCGGACGACGCGAGATCCTGTGCCTGGTCGGCGAGTCGGGCTCGGGGAAGTCGGTGACCGCACACAGCGTCATGGGACTGCTGCCGAAGGACCAGCTGACTGCGGTCGCCGGCTCGATCCGGCTGGAGGGCGAGGAACTGCGCCACGCGACGGAGGACAGGCTGCGCGATCTCAGGTGCACGCGCATGTCGATGATCTTCCAGGAGCCGATGACGGCACTCAACCCGGTGATGTCCTGCGGACGACAGATCGACGAGGTGCTGCAGACGCATACCTCGCTCGACCAGCAGGCCCGAACCGCGAAGATCCTCGACATCATGGAGCAGGTGCGCCTGCCCGATCCCCGGCGGCTGTTCAGCTCCTATCCGCACCAGCTGTCCGGCGGCCAGCGCCAGCGGATCATGATCGCCATGGCCCTGGTCCTCGATCCGGTGCTGCTGATCGCGGACGAACCGACCACGGCACTCGATGTCACCACCCAGGCCCAGATCCTCGAGCTGATCAAGGACCTGCAGGAGCGCCACGATACCGGGGTGCTGTTCATCACCCACGACTTCGGGGTGGTGGCGGAAATCGCCGACCGGGTGGCGGTGATGCAGTGGGGACGCATTGTCGAGCAGGGGACGACCGAACAGGTCCTCAAGCGGCCGGACCATCCCTATACCAAGATGCTGATCTCGTCGGTTCCGAGCCTGGTTCCGCGCCACCGCGAGACCCGCCGCGCCGCTCCGGTAGTGCTGCGCACAGAGGAACTGGCCATGACCTACAGCCAGGGCGGGATGTTCCAGTCCAAACGCTCGGTGGTGGCGGCCCAGGACGTCAACATCGAGATCCGGCGCGGCGAGACCCTCGGTATCGTCGGTGAATCGGGATCGGGCAAGACCACGGTCGCACGGTGCATTGCCCGTCTGATCGACCCGACCGGCGGGCGGATCTACATCGATGACGACGAGATCGCACGGGTGTCGGTCGGGCAGATGCGCAGCCACAGGCGGCGCATCCAGATCGTGTTCCAGGACCCGTACCGGTCGCTGAACCCCAGGCGCATGGTCGGCGCATCGATCATCGAGGGCCCGATGAACTTCGGTCAGCCGCGTGACGAGGCCCTGGCGCGGGCTCGTGAGCTGATGGGGCTGGTGCAGCTCGACCCGGATGCGCTCGACCGCTATCCGCACCAGTTCTCCGGCGGCCAGCGCCAGCGACTGTGCATCGCCCGGGCGCTCGCGATGGAACCGGAACTGCTGATCGCCGATGAGGCGGTCTCGGCGCTCGATGTCTCGGTCCAGGCCCAGGTCATGGACCTGCTCGACGACATCCGCATCCAGCTCGACCTCGCGATGCTGTTCATCACCCACGACCTGCGGGTGGCGGCCCAGGTGTGCGACCGGCTCGCGGTCATGAGTGCCGGCAAGGTGGTCGAGTACGGCGATGCGGCGGAGATCTTTGCCAACCCGAGCCACGAGTACACCAGGGCACTGTTCAGCGTCGCCCCGGGCCGGGACTGGACCTTCGGGGAGTTCCTGACGGACTGAGGACATCACCGCGAGACCGCATCGCACCGCCGACCGGGTGAGGCAAGAGGTCATCGCCACCCGGTCCGGTCCGGCAAACGACACCAGCAGATCAGGCGAGGCCCGGCCGCCAGCCTATATCGGCGTTACCGGCGTACCCCGGGGATGAAGTCGGCATCATCGCTGTCCTTCCACACAGTCATTGGCCGTTACGGCCGCGATCGATGACGAAGCCGCCACCGGATGCATCGAGGCAGGCGCCCGAGACGAAGGACGCGGCGTCGGACAGCAGGTAGAGGATAGGACCCGCGATCTCGCGAGCCTCGGCTGGCCGGCCCATGGCGATCGTCGCGGAGACGTGGTCGTGTTCGGCCGGGTTGTCGCGGACCTGGGCGGTCATGTCGGTCAGGGTCACACCGGGACGGATGGCGTTGGCACGGATGCCTTCGCGGGCAACCTCGCGCGCGAGGCCGACCGTAAACGCGTCGACCGCTGCCTTGGATGCCGCGTAGTGGCTCTTGCCCGGACGCCCGCCGATCGTGCCTGCCATCGAGGACACGTTGACGATGACCCCGCCTCCGAACCCGAGGCGGGTCGACATCCGCCGCACCGCCTCGCGGCAGCAGAGCATGGTGCCCACGACATTGGTGCGAAACAGCCTATCGAGCACGTCCGGGCGGAAGTCCGAGACCCTGAACGCGCCCCCGTCGACTCCCGCGCTGTTCACGAGCGCGGTGACCGGACCGAACGCGTCGTCGACGGCGGCGAACATGCCCGCAACCGCCGCGTCGTCGCCAACGTCGGCCCGGACCGTGATGGCCCGGTGTCCGCCGGTCTCGATCTCGTGGGCAAGCGCGTCGGCCGCGTCGGCCCGGTCCCGGTAGTTGATCGCGACGGCGAAATCGGCAGCCGCGGCAAGACGCACCGTCGCAGCACCGATTCCGCGCCCGCCGCCGGTCATCAGGAGTACCCGTTTCATACACCGCTCCCTCGTGCCGTGGCCGGTCCCGATCCGCAAGGTCCGGCCCGTGATGCCGGCCGGACGCCGTGCGATGCGGGGCTTCTCCCTGCGCCGACAGCATCATGCCCCTGGCACAGCGCCACGCCGGTGCCGGTGGACCGGGCTGTCGTGGCCGGGGGCACCACGGTCATGCTGCCGGTGCTGCTGTTCCCGATGCCAGTGTGCCGGTTCCCGATCCCGGGGTTTACTACAGGTACAGTCAGAAGCCGAACCGTGCTGCGAGTGTGGATTTTTTGTCAAGATTTCATGTACAGTTACGCTCTGATGGCCGAATCATCAATTTTTCGGCGACTGTTGGTCGAAACCGTGAGTGACCTTGCCATGATCCTCGTGCCGGTCGGGGAGGGGAACTGCGCGCACCGGTGCTGCGCCGGTGTCCGGGCCAGCCGGATTCACCGTGATTCAGGCTGTCAGCCGCCGCGGTCGTACAGGCGGTCCAGCGCGCCGCCGTAGACTTCCATGACCTTGTGGCGCCTGACCTTCAGCGTCGGTGTCATCAGGCCGTTGTCGGTGGTAAACGGCTCGCTCGCGACGATGATGCGTCGGACCCTCTCGACGGGAGAGAGCGTGGCGTTGATCTCGTTGACGCGAGCAACGAGCGCGGCCTGGAAGCGGTCGTCATCGGCAAGTGCCGCGAGATCCGGCAGGTCCAGCCGGGAGGACCATTCCCCGATGCACTCTTCCGAGGGAACCACCACCGCCGCCAGCCACGGCCGGCGGTCACCCGAGACCATGGCCTGGGCGATGTCCGGATCGACCGTGAGGAACCCCTCGACCCGGGCCGGCGACAGGGTATCGCCGCCGGAATTCACGATGATGTCCTTCTTGCGATCGGTAATGCACAGCGCTCCGTCGGCGTCGATCACGCCGATGTCGCCGGTATGCAGCCATCCGTCGACGATGGTGGCGTCGGTGCTCTCCTGGTCGCGCCAGTAGCCCTTCATCAGCAGGTCGCCGCGCACCAGGATCTCTCCGTCGTCCGCGATCCGCAGCTCGACACCCCTGAACGGCGGACCGACGGTTTCGATGCGGATACGTCCGGGTCGGTTGCAGCTGACGATCGGCGACGTCTCGGTCTGGCCGTAGCCCTGTAGAATGCGCACCCCGAGCGAGAGGAAGAACAGGCCGACGTCGCGGTTGAGCGCGGCACCGCCTGAAACGAACGCCTTGAGCCGGCCACCGAACCGGGCCGCGACCTTGCGCCTGACCAGCCGGTCGAGCAGGGGATCGAGCAGGCGGTCGGAAACCGTGAGCGAACCCGGGTCCCCGATCCGCCGCCGGCCGGTCGCCACCGCCCGGTGAAACATCGTCGCCCGCAGTCCGCCGGCCTGGTCCACGCCGCGCCGTATGCGATCGTGCAGCACCTCATAGAGTCGGGGTACCGCCGTCATGATCGTCGGGCGCGCCTCCTGCAGGTTCTGGGCGACGCGATCCGGCCCCTCCGCGTAGTAGATCTGGGCGCCGATGGTGATCGGAAACATCAGTCCGGCGGTGTGCTCGTAGGCGTGCGAGAGCGGCAGCAGGGACAGGAAGGTCTCTTCCCCGATCCCGATCTCCGCCAGCAGGTCGTGGGCGCCGGCGCAGTTGGCCAGGATCGAGGCGTGCGTCAGCATCACGCCCTTCGGCCGACCGCCGGTTCCGGACGTGTAGATCAGGCAGCACAGCGCTTCGCGCGCGATGGCACGGGCGTTGCGCCGGGTGAGCGCGGCCCGTTCGGACCCGGGGTCGGGAATCTCCTGGAGCGGCAGAATACGGGTTCCGTCGGCCGCCTCCCGGCTTCGACCCTCGTCGATCATGATGACATGTGCGCACTCCGGCACCGCCTCCGCCGCAGGCAGGACGGTGTCCATCAGGGCATCGGTGGACACGATCGCAGCACACGCGCCGGAATGCTCGATGATGTGGCGCGTGTCCTCTGTCGTGTTGGTGATGTAGGTCGGAACACTCAGGGCACCGATCGCCATCACCGCAAGGTCGGCCACCACCCACTCGGGCCGGTTTTCCGAGACGATGACGACCCGGTCGCCCTCGGTGACCCCGAGGTCGATGAGACCTGCGGCCAGTCGGCATACCTCGTCCGAGACGGTTTGCCACGACCATGACCGGTAACTGCCGTCGCGTTTTGCCCACAGGAACGGTTGATCCGTGCGACGGTCCGCCTGGTCGAAGAAGGCAGTTGCGAGATTGCCGATGCCACTGTAGTCCATCACCGTACCTTTCAACTCGTCCACCAGCAGCGAGCGGCCGGAAACGGTATGCCGGTCACCGGCATGCTCCAGAAGTGATATCGCCATGACCCCTGCCGCACAACCGCCAGCGACGCGAACGCTTCCCGACTGGAACCTCGACGATCTCTATTCGGGTCCGGATGCACCGGAACTCGAGCGCGATCTCGCGGGTGCGGAACGTGACGCACGGGCCTTCCGGGAGCGTCATGCCGGTCGCCTGGCGGACCTCTCCGGTGCGGAGCTGGGCCGGGCGGTGGCCGAATACGAGCGGATCGACGAGGTGCTCGGGCGCGTGGGCTCCTACGCCCAGCTGCTCAATGCGGCCGACCTGGCGTCACCCGAAACCGGCCGGTTCTGCCAGTCCGTCCGGGAACGGGTGACCGCCATCGCAACCGACCTGCTGTTCCTGGTTCTCGAGCTCAACCGGATCGGGCAGGAAGACCTGGACCGGGCGCTCGCCGCTCCGGAATTGGCGCGCTATGCGCCGTGGCTGCGCGACGTGCGGGCCTTTCGCGACTTCCAGCTTGGGGAGGAACTCGAGGAAGTCCTGCATCGGAAGAGCGTGGCCGGGCGCGTCGCCTGGGTCCGGCTGTTCGACGAGACACTGGCCGGCATCGTCTTCGAGGTGGATGGGGAGAGCCTCGGCCTGGCAGAGGTTCTCGACATGCTCTCGGACCGCGACGGGTCGCGCCGCAGGGCGGCGGCGCTGGCGCTTGCCCGGGAACTCCGCGCCCGGGAACGCCTGTTCTGCCTCGTGACCAACACCCTGGCCAAGGACAAGGAGATCGAGGACAGGTTGCGTGGCTACCGGGCGCCTGTCTCGATGCGCAATCTCGACAACCGGGTTGAGGACGATGTCGTCGAGGCACTGGTCTCGGCGGTGACAGCAGGGTTCAGCCGGCTTGCGCACCGCTACTACGCGATCAAGGCCCGATGGTTCGGCGTCGATACCCTCGCCTACTGGGACCGCAACGCGCCGCTTCCCGATGACGACGACCGGGAGGTGTCCTGGGACGAGGCTTGCGGGATCGTTCTGGGGTCGTGGACCGGGTTCTCTCCGCGCATGGCGGAACTCGGCCGCCGCTTCTTCGACAATCGGTGGATCGACGCCCGACCGCGGCCCGGCAAGGCGCCGGGTGCGTTTTCGCACCCGACAGTGCCGTCCGCGCATCCCTACATCCTGATGAACTATCTCGGGCGCACACGCGACGTGATGGTGCTCGCGCATGAACTCGGCCACGGAGTGCACCAGCTGCTGGCTGCGCGCCAGGGCCACCTGATGGCTGACACCCCGCTCACGCTTGCGGAGACCGCCTCGGTGTTCGCGGAGATGCTCACCTTCCAGGAGCTGCTGGCCGGCGCAGACCGGCCGGGGCAGCGCCGCGCACTGCTCGCGGGCAAGGTCGAGGACATGCTCAACACGGTGGTGCGCCAGATCGCGTTTCACCATTTCGAGACCAGGCTGCACGCGGAGCGCCGCAAGGGCGAGCTCACACCCGATGCTATCGGGGACATCTGGATCGACGTGCAGGAGCAGAGCCTCGGTCCTGCCATCCGCCTCGATGACGACTACCGCGTGTTCTGGGCCTACGTTCCCCACTTCATTCACTCGCCGTTCTACGTCTACGCCTACGCCTTCGGCGACTGCCTGGTGAACTCGCTCTACGCGGTCTACCGCGAGTCACCGCACGGGTTTTCCGACGCCTATCTCGAGGCTCTCGCCGCCGGAGGGTCGCGCCGTCACCGGGAACTGCTCGCACCCTTCGGGCTCGACGCCTCCGATCCGGGTTTCTGGGACCGCGGACTCGGACTGATCGAGACCTTCATCGATGAACTGGATGCAACCGGCTGATCGCCGCGGCGGGCGGGTACTGTTCACCGGTGCTACCCGCGCGTGTACACTGAGGCGCGTCGTCCTGCCTGTGGAGCAGTCCAATGTATGCGGTGATCTTCGAAGCGGAACCGACAGCCGAGGGCAGGGCCGAGTACCTCGACATCGCGGCGCGGTTGCGGCCCGAACTCGAAACCGTCGACGGGTTCATCTCGATCGAGCGGTTCGAGAGCCTTGCAACCCCCGGCAAGGTCCTGTCCCTGTCGTTCTGGCGTGACGAGGAAGCGGTCAGGACCTGGCGCGAGCGCCGGACACACCGTTCGGCGCAGGCCCGCGGCCGCGCCGAGCTGTTCGCCGAATACCGGATCCGGGTGGCCCGGGTGGTTCGTGACTATGACAAGGATTCGTCGCCGTGGTACCCGGCGACCTGACGGATCGTCGCGCGGCCAATGAACGGTAATGAGGACAACAGGCTCACCAGGCGGCTCGGCCGCTATGCTCGGGTAACGGGCACGGTCGGCGGCCTTGCGGCGCGCGTTGCCGGCCAGCGCTACCTCGGGCTGAACCTTCCCGGTGGCGAGCTTCCAGCCGAGATTCGCGCTGCGCTCGGCGGTCTCAAGGGGCCGTTGATGAAGGTCGCGCAGCTGCTTGCCACCATCCCGGACGTGCTCCCCGACGAGTATGTCGAAGAACTGCGCCAGCTGCAGGCAAATGCCCCTGGCATGGGACGACTGTTCGTGCGCAGGCGCATGTCGGCCGAACTCGGTCCCGGCTGGCGCAACCTGTTCTCCGGGTTCGACGAGACCGCCGCTGCCGCAGCCTCGTTGGGCCAGGTGCACCGGGCTCACGACCATGACGGCCGTATCCTTGCCTGCAAGCTCCAGTACCCCGACATGGCGTCCACCGTGGAAGCCGACCTCGCGCAGCTGCGCGTGGTCCTGGCGCTGTACGAACGCTACGACCGGGCGGTCAGGTCATCGGAGATCTACAAGGAACTGCAGGTGCGGGTCCGGGAGGAACTCGACTACTCGCTCGAGCGCCGCCACCTCGAACTGTACCGGTTCATGCTGGAGGCCGAGGAGACCGTGCATCTCGCCGAGCCGGTGGAGGAACTCAGCACCGGCCGGCTGCTGACCATGACCTGGCTGGAGGGCCAGCCGCTGCACGAGTTCATGGCCGGGAACACCGGCCTGGAGATGCGAAACCGGGTTGCGCACCACATGTTCCGGGCCTGGTACGTGCCATTCTACTACTTCGGGGTCATCCACGGCGATCCGCATCTCGGCAATTACACCTTCCGCCCTGACGGCTCGGTCAACCTGATGGACTTCGGCTGCATCAGGGTATTCCCGGCGCCGTTCGTGCGGGGCGTGATCGACCTTTATGTCGCGCTCAGGGACGGGGACGAGGAACTGGCGGTCGAAGCCTACCGGAACTGGGGATTCGACGATATCGACCGCGAGACCATCGAGGTGCTGAACCACTGGGCCCGTTATCTCTACGGACCCTTGATGGTCGACCGGGTTCGCACGATCCGGGACCGCGACGGAGGCACGGACGGGAGAAAGGTCGTCGGGCGGGTCCACGGCGAACTGAGACGGCTGAACGGGGTCAGGCCGCCGCGCGAGTTCGTCCTGATGGACAGGGCCGCGGTGGGACTCGGATCGGTGTTCATGCATCTCGGCGCCGAGATCAACTGGCACCGGCTCTTTCACGACCTGATCGACGACTTCGATCAGCACGCCATGGCGGCACGCCAGGCTTCGGCCCTGTCGCGTTTCTCCATTCCGGCGCAGGACGAGCCGGGCGCAGGCACGGATCCGGACTGACGGAATTCGGGCGGTGCCGCCCCGCGGCTCAGGACAGCAGTTCGCGCAGACTGGAAAGCAGGGTCTTGTGGAACTCGGTCCAGAGCAGCTGCAGTGTCTCTGGGTGCCGCCACCACCGGTCCATCTCGACCCGCTCGGCAAAGACCGGGAACGGATGGATCACCACGTCCGGAAGCAGCAGCGAGAGCTCGAACCGGCTGCGCGGCATGTGGTAGTTGCTGGTCACCAGCAGGATTGACCGCACCTCGTTCTTGCGGACCCAGGCCGCGGTCTCGGTGGCATTGCCCAGCGTGTCCTTGGCCTCGTGGCCGAGCTCCACGCAGCACGCAAACAGCGTGTTGGTCACGGTTTGTCCCGCCCGGGAGCGCATCTGCTGTTTCGTGACCCGCGCGTTGACCCCCGAGACAAACAGTCGTTCGGCCCGTCGATCGGACAGCAACTCGAACCCGGCTTCGAGCCGTCCGCTCCCACCGGTCAGCACCACGACCGCGTCGGCCTGTGCCGCCTGGACCGGACCCGGGCGCGGCACCTGATCGACGAAACGCAGGAACCCGGCGGCCCAGACCACGGGTGCCAGCACCAGCAGGACCACGAAGGTCCGGCGGAACGAGCTGATCCGCGCCTGCGGTGCGCCGGTCGTCATGACATCCGGCGCAGTGCGTACAGGGCCGCCAGCCGTGCTGTGACGACCGTGAGAATCGCGAATGCCACGGGAACGGCCGCGACGATGACCCAGTCGAGCAGCGACAGGGCAGCCGGGGAAAGCTGGACGGGCAGCGCTTGCCCTCTGCCGCCATTTTCCCTGGCGAGTCCCGTGACGGCGAGTACGGTACCGATCGCGCACAGTCCGCCCAGTCCGCAGACCGGAAGCGTGGTGCCGACCATGTGACCCTGGAACCTGCGGGCAATGTAGGTGTCACGCGCTCCCATGAGCTTGAGCAGTTCGACGATGTCACGGTTGACCGTCAGGCCGGACAGGATCGCGAAGACGACCGAAATCACCGCCACGAGCCCGACCAGGAGAACCACGATCCAGCCTCCCCGTGCCAGTGTCGACGCGGTGGCCGCCACCCGAGAGAGCCAGAGCCCGTGATCGTCGAGCACCGAGCCGGGCGCGACAGAGGTAATCCGCTCGCCGAGCCTGGTGAAGTCCACCTGGGCGCCGCGTTCGAGCTGGACGTCGATCATGAGCGGGAGTGGAAGTTCGGCAATCAGGGACTCGCCGAGCCACGGTTCAAGCAGTGCCCTGGTCCGCGCATTTTCCAGGACCGCATGGGCGTGGACGCCCGGTGTCTCGTCGAGGATTGCCGTGACAGAGTCGATCCTGTTCAGGGGCCCGTTCGAGGCCGGTTGTGATGCTTGGGGAACCTGGACCGTGACCACGCCGGCGAGCGACAGCGACCAGCGGTCGAGCACCGTCTGCGCAAACAGGGCGCCGGCTACGGCAAGTGTCGCAAGGTAGACCATGACCCCGACGGTCCAGCCCAGGAAGGCGACGGTGTTTCCGTGGCTGACAGCGAATTCACGTCTGCTGCGTCGCGCCATCCCTGCCATCACTTCCGGTAGACGGTCGATGCGGAGGAGTACCTCGAGTATTGCATCTCGACGCCCTCACCGATGATCACGAGGCGGGGATGCCGATACCTCGAGACCATGTTTTCGTTGTGGGTGGCGATCAGCACGGTGGTCCCGGCACGATTGAGTTCCTCGAACAGGAACAGCAGGCGGTCGGCCAGCCGGTCATCCACGTTTCCGGTGGGCTCGTCCGCCAGCAAGAGTGACGGACGCGCAATGACTGCCCGGGCGATGGCGATCCGCTGCTGCTGGCCGCCTGACAGTGCCGGTGGACGCGCATCCAGATACCGTGACAGCCCGACCCATTCGAGCAGTTCCGACACGTGCCGGTGAATTACCGATTCCCGTTCTCCGGCAATGCGCAGCGGCAGGGCGACGTTCTCAAGCACGCTCAGGTGATCGATCAGCCGGAAATCCTGGAACACGATGCCGATGCGCCGGCGGATTTTCGCGATGTTGGACGCGTTGCCCTGGTGCGGATCGCGGCCGAAGATCCGTACCTGTCCCCGGCTCGGTCGCAGCGCCAGGTACATCATGCGCAGGATCGACGACTTGCCCGCCCCGCTGCGTCCGGTGAGGAAATGGAAACTGCCCAGCGGAATGTCGAAGGTCACGTTGCGCAGAATGGGCGGACTGTCTCCATAGCGCATCTCGACATTGTCGAACGAGACGATACTGTCGGATGCCATCATGCTCATGATTCGGGTTCACTCGCCCTGCGGGTAGTACCTGGCGTACCCATACACGTTGCGCTCGCGCCGTGCGGAGAATAATGCCGACGTTTTGCCGGACTGCAACGACCGGTTTCGCATCCGGTAATCAGAACCGCTGCAACAACCGGTCAATGTAATCGAGTTCGAGCTGCGGTCGGTTGATTTCGCCCGAACGGCGGTGCAGTTCGTCGCGAATCCGCCGGGTCTTCTGGAAGTCGGGTTCGTCGGGAATTCCGATGATGGACTCGCTGTCATGACCGTCTCCCGGCCGGCGCGGACTGAGCGGATCGCGTGTCCCGCTGCGGGGAGCGCTGCTGCCCGACGGCTGCTGCCGGCCGGCGCTGCGCTGGAGCAACTGGTCCAGGAGCGCCTGTTCGGCACGGCGCAGCTGTTCGATCGCGGTGGCCTGGGATCCAAGCGCGCTGCCGGGTTGCTCGCGGTCAAGCGACCTGGTTGCATCTCCCATCGAGCGTTCTGCCTGCTCGAGGCTGGACGGGACCTCCTGGCTCAATTCGCGCAGCCGGTCGCGGATCGACTGCAGGCTGCGCTGCAGCTCCCGCTGGGCCTCGGCCAGCTCCTGCGGCGTCATGCGCCGGAATTCCGCCTCCCCCTCGGTTGGCGGATCCCTCGTATCGCCTTGGCCAGGCTGGCTGCGCCGCTGCATGTAGGTCTCGTCGAGCAGTTCCTGCTGCCTGCGCTGCATCGCTCCCAGCTGCTGCATCATCTGGTCGAGCGCCCTTTCCTCGGGCGAGGCCCGGCGCTGGTCCATGTTGAGATTCTCCAGCATCTCCTGGAGCCGGGAGAGCATCTGCTGCGCCTGGCTGCGCGCGCCGGTCTCCGCCAGGTCCCTGATCCGGTCCAGCATCTTCTGCAGGTCCTCGCGGCGAACGCCGTTGGCATCGTTCCCGGTCTGGGTCGATGATTGTTGCTGCGGCGGGTTGCGCGCCATTTCCTGGGCCATGGCCTGCAGGTATTCGTCCAGTGCTTCCCTGAGCTGATCGACCAGTTGCCTGATTTCCTGGTCGGAGGCATCCGAGGCGAGGGCCTCCTGCAACTGGCGCTCCAGTTCACGGACCCTTTGTACGGCGTTGGACAAGCCGCCGTCCTCGATCCGCAGCGCCGTTTTCCACAGCAACTCGGCCACCTCCTGGTCGGCGGTTCCGTCGGTAACGAGGCGCAGTCGTTGCGCCGCCGACTTCAACGCCAGGAAGGCCACTACGTCGTGCCCGTAGGCGTGCGGTCGACCCGCCAGGGTGAGCACGACCCGCGCCACGTCGCCACGGTCTTCCGGGCGCAGCAGCAGGCGCCGGCGTTGCTCGATCACCGCCCGGGCTATCGGGTGCAGGAACACCCGCTCCGGCAGGATCAGGTCCTCGGGCTCGGACCGGCCAGCCTGACCCGCACCGTCAGACGCCCGCAGAACCATTCGGACCGCGCGACCGGCCCACGGGTGCGGAGTGAGGTCGTGAATGCCCTGGCCGGCATGTTCGGTCCGTCCCGGTGTGATCGGCGGCATGGCGCGTTCGAGCACCTCCTCGCCGACGCTGCCATCCTCGTCAAGCAGTCTGATCTCGATCACCGTCGAAGCCAGGCCATAATCATCGCGGGCTTCGTAGAAGATCGAGACACTCCCGCGCCGGGTCGCGGAAGGCGGGCGGGCGAACCGGACGCTGGGCGGCAGGTCGGGTACCACGTTGACGGACCAGTTCGCGAGATCCTGTCCGTTGTGGCGAATGGCAAATGCCGCGCTCGTGTCGATCTGACGGCGAACCCGATAGGTCTGCGGGGCCAGTTCCTCGAACGCCGCCGCCTCCTCCACGTGGTCCGTGAGGACACGCAGCACAGGAGCCGCTCCGGAACCGTTCACGGTGGCGAAAAGCACGCTGTTGACCGGAGCTGCCAGAGGGCCGGCCTGCGTGTTCCGCTCAAGCAAAATCGGCGCCCGTCCGGTGTAGGCGGGCGGGTCGATCCACGCGTCGACGGTGATGTCTGCGGTTGCAACCATCCCCGACAGGTCGGGCACGAAAGCGGCGGACAACCTCGCGACCGGGTCGTTCCTGGCCGCGACCAGGGCAACGATGAGCGCGATCCCGATTCCGGCCCGCAGTCCGACGGGATCGAGATACGACAGGACCGGTCGCGGTGGCCCGAGCTGCACGACCGGGAGCGAGTGCGCGACCCGCTGCTGCCAGGCCCGCCCCCGCCGTTCAGCGCGCGGGGCGAACCCGGTTGGGGTGGGCCGGGGGGGCGCGCGGGGGAGGGGGGGCGCGCCCCGCGGCTGCCAGGCCCGCCACAGCCGTTCAGCGCGCGGGTCGAACCGGTTGGCGGCCTGTTCGCTCAGGGTCGTGAGCGGGCGGTGCGCAAGGTTGCTGTCGGTCTCGAGCCGGCGGCGAGCCGCCGCCTCGTCCGGCACTTCGAACCCCTGGACGGCGCGGCGCAACAGCCAGAGAACCAGGACTGCAAGTGCGACCAGCAGGCCGACGTGGGCCAGGGGGCCCAGCACGAGGGCTAGCAGCTGGGGAAGTTCGAGCAGTGCGGCTGCGAGCACCGCCAATGCGACGCCGAGGGAAGGAGACGCCGAGCGAAGCAGTGATTCCCAGACCAGCACCAGCCGGGCGAACCTCAGGCGGGCGTGGTACTGACCGGAGCCGGTGACCTTCATCCCTCGTCCCTCGTTACCTTGCAACCGGTCAATGTCATGTCACCAGTCCCCCGCGGTCAAGGACCCCCCGGCCGGTCGGCCAGCCAGTCCGGCACCCGTTCAAGCGCAAGTGCTTCCTCGACGGTCTGCCGGCGCCGGACCACCGCGAACCGGTTCGCCTTCACCAGCACCTCCGGGACCAGTGGCCGGGTGTTGTAGGTCGACGCCATGACGGCGCCGTAGGCGCCGGCGTCGAGAATGGCCAGCAGGTCGCCGCCATCGGGAACGGCCATATCGCAGTCCCTGGCAATATAGTCGCCGCTCTCGCAGATCGGCCCCACAAGGTCGCATCGCCGCACCGGGGCCCTGGCATCGGCCCGGGTGACCGGCACCACCCGGTGGCGGGCTTCGTAGAGCGTCGGCCTGATGAGGTCGTTCATTGCGGCGTCGGCGATCACGAACCACTTGTCCGCACCCGGCTTCGTGAACAGGACCCGGGTGACGAGCACGCCGGCGTCGCCGACCAGGAACCGCCCCGGTTCGAACCCGAGCCGGCAGCCGAGATCACCCACCGTGTCCGCGACGATGCGCGCGTAAGCGTCCAGGGCGGCCGGCATGGTTCCGTCGTAACCGATCCCCAGTCCGCCACCGAGATCGAGATGATCGATCCGGTGCCCGGCGCCGCGCAGCATGCAGGTCATCTCCCGCAGCCGAAGGTAGGCGCTGCGGTAAGGTGACAGGTCGAGCAGCTGCGAGCCGATGTGCATCGACAGGCTCTCGAGCCGTATGCCGGAAAGCGTGGCCGCCCGGTCGAACAGCTCGGGTGCGCGGGCGATGTCGACCCCGAACTTGTTTTCCCGTGTGCCGGTGGTGATCTTGGCGTGGGTTCCGGCGTCGACATCGGGATTGACCCGCAGTCCCGCGTACGCGGTGACCCCGAGGCCGGTGGCGACTTCGGCCAGGAGTTCGAGTTCGGCGCCGGACTCGACGTTGAACTGCCCGATACCGGCGTGCAGGGCAGCCGACAGTTCGTCGCGGGTCTTGCCGACACCGGCAAACACGATGCGTTCAGCCGGGACCCCCGCCCGGAGCGCCCGGGTCAGTTCGCCGCCGGAGACGATGTCGACGCCGGCGCCGGCGTCGGCCAGCAGCGAGATCACCGCGAGATTGGAGTTGGCCTTGACCGCGTAGTAGATGCTGGCGTCAACCCCGGCGAAGGCCCGGACGAACGCTTCGTAGCGTGCCCGGATGGCACCCGCCGAATAGCAGTAGAACGGTGTTCCCACCTCGCGGGCGATGTCGTCGACGGCGACCTGTTCAACATGGAGGGACCCGCCCCGGTACGTGATGCTGGACACGCGATTCCGCCTTCCTGTCATTCAGTTGGACGGATAGCTTCGCGGGTGCGTGGCTGCGGCCGGGTTCGCGGGCTTCGGATCCCCGCGCTTGCCGCACGCGGCAAGCGGCAGCGCGAGAGAGACGAACAACGCTGCCATCAGCACCCAGTGCATGCGGGTCTTCATGTACCAGTCCCCACGGGTCGGGTCCGGAGGAACCGGTCGCGTGCGGTCCGCGCCGCCTGCCGGACGTTGACCGGTGCGGTACCGCCGAAGCTGGTTCGACTTGCCACCGACCGCGACGGGTCCAGCACCTCGAAGACCGCCTCGGTGATCCGCGGCTCGATCGACCGCATCGAGGCGAGGTCGAGCTGGTCGAGCCGGCAGCCGCGTTCCTCCGCCAGCCGTACCACCGCGCCCGTGATGTGATGCGCGGACCGGAACGGCATGTCGAGGCTGCGGACCAGCCAGTCGGCAAGATCGGTCGCGGTGGCGAAGCCAAGGTCAGTCGCCCGGCGCATGGCGGGCGCGTTCGCCCGAAGGTCGCGGACCATTCCGACGGTGGCTGCGATGCACATGTCGAGGGTGTCGGCGGCATCGAATAACGGTTCCTTGTCTTCCTGCATGTCCTTGCAGAACGCCAGTGGAAGTCCCTTCATCATGACCAGCAGCGCCTGCAGCGCGCCGAAGATGCGTCCGGCCTTGCCGCGGACCAGTTCGGCCGCATCCGGATTGCGCTTCTGCGGCATGATCGAGCTGCCGGTGGTAAACGCGTCGCTGAGACGCACGAAGTCGAACTGGGCACTGGTCCAGTTGACGATTTCCTCCGCGAACCGCGACAGGTGCATGGCGGCGATCGCGGCGGCAGCGAGAAACTCCAGCGCAAAGTCCCGGTCCGACACCGCATCCATAGAGTTGGCCATCGGCCGGTCGAAACCGAGCGCAGATGCGGTGTGGTCGCGGTCGATCGGAAACGACGTCCCGGCCAGCGCGGCAGCGCCCAGCGGACATTCGTTCAGGCGGGCGCGGCAGTCGGCGAAACGGCCACGGTCGCGGCCGAACATCTCCACGTAGGCCAGCAGATGGTGCCCGAACGTGACCGGCTGTGCCGCCTGGAGGTGGGTAAAGCCGGGCATGACTGTCTCGGCCCCGGCCTCGGCCTGGTCGATCAGGGCTTCCTGGAGTGCCATGAGGGCGTCGTCGAGCCTGTCGATCGCGTCCCGGACCCACATCCGGAAGTCCGTTGCGACCTGGTCGTTGCGCGACCGCGCGGTATGCATCCGGCCAGCGGCATCTCCCACGAGTTCCGCGAGCCGCGATTCGACATTCATGTGAATGTCCTCGAGACTGCGGCTGAACGCGAAGTGGCCATCCTCGATCTCGCGGCGGACCTGGTCGAGGCCGCGCGCGATCAGCCCGGCGTCCTCCTGGCTGATCAGGCCGCGGGCTGCGAGCATTTCGGTGTGGGCGCGCGAACCGGCGATGTCCTGGGCGTAGAAGCGCCGGTCGAAGTCGATCGAGGGGTTGATCTCCTCCATGACCGCCGACGGGCCGTCCCGGAACCGCCCGCCCCACATTGCGCTGGAGGCGCGACTGTCGGTATCCCTGTGCCGGTTCGTCACTGCCCGGAGGCCTTCCTTTGCACGCGAGAACGAGAAACATGGGTCATGCGGTCCGGTCCCTGCTGATCACTGTCTTCCTGGCCTGCACGATGCCGGTCGCATGGGCGGCGTCGACCGACGGGTTGTTCGGGTTTGTCCGCCACGACCCTCCCGTCCCGGCGCCAGACACACAGTTCATAGGGTCAGGCGGAACCCCTATCAAGCTTGCAGCGTTTTCGGACCGGTTCGTGCTGGTGAATTTCTGGGCGACCTGGTGCGCACCGTGCGTGCACGAACTGCCGTCGCTCGCCGCACTGCGCGCGGCGATCCCCGATCCGCGTTTCGAGATCGTGCTGGTCTCGATCGACCGCAAGGCGGAGGAGGCGACCGGGCCGTTCCTGGAGGAAATGCAGATCACGTCGCTGGTCTCGACCCATGATCCCAGGGCCGGGCTGATGCGCGCACTCGAGGTGCGTGCCCTTCCCACCACCGTGCTGATCGGGCCCGGCGGAAACCAGCTCGGCCGGCTGGTCGGACCCGCCGACTGGGCTTCGCCCGAGGCGGTCGCGCTGATCGGCGAATTCCTGGCCGGGGAGTGAAGGGACCGGCTACCGGGTCGGAACCGGAACGTCGCCGGAGTAGTCGTAGAAACCGCGGCCGGCCTTGCGTCCCAGCCAGCCCGCCTCGACGTAGCGGACCAGAAGCGGGCACGGGCGGTACTTCGAGTCAGCCAGCCCGTCATAGAGCATGTGCATGACCGCAAGGCAGGTATCCAGGCCGATGAAGTCGGCCAGCTGCAGCGGGCCCATGGGGTGATTGGCGCCGAGCCGCATCGCGGTGTCGATCGACCGGACCGACCCCACGCCCTCGTAGAGCGTATAGACCGCCTCGTTGATCATCGGCAGCAGGATCCGGTTGACGATGAAGGCCGGGAAGTCCTCGGCTTCGGCAACGGTCTTGCCGAGACGCTCGGCCAGGTCACGGACGGCCTCGAAGGTCTCCCTTTCGGTCGCGATGCCCCTGATCAGCTCGACCAGCTGCATCACCGGAACCGGGTTCATGAAGTGCATGCCGATGAACCTGCCTGGCCGGTCTGTGGTCGCGGCGAGGCGGGTGATCGAGATCGACGAGGTGTTGGTGGCGACCAGCGCATCGGCGCGCAGGTGCGGTGTCAGGGTCTTGAAGATGTCCCGCTTGACGTCTTCGCTCTCGGTGGCGGCCTCGATCACGATGTCGCAGTCGGACAGCTCGGCATAGTCGGTTCCGGTCGAGATCCGCGTCATTGCCGTCACGACCTCCTCGTCGGAGATCCGCCCGCGGCTGGCCTGGCGCGCCAGGTTGCGCTCGATCGAGTCCCGGGCCGCGGTGAGAATGTCCGGGCCGAGGTCGATGAGCCGCACCTCCAGGCCGTGCAGTGCGCAGACATGTGCGATGCCGGAGCCCATCTGGCCGGCACCGATCACTCCTACCCGGTTCAGCACGGTTCACACTCCAGGTTCAGGTACCGTAGCCCTGCCGTTCCAGTTCCTCCTCAAGTTCCGGAACGGCCTTGAACAGGTCAGCCACCAGTCCGTAGTCGGCCACCTGGAAGATCGGTGCTTCCTCGTCCTTGTTGATGGCGACGATCACCTTGCTGTCCTTCATGCCGGCAAGGTGCTGGATGGCACCGGAGATGCCGACGGCGATGTAGAGTTCCGGCGCGACCACCTTGCCGGTCTGTCCGACCTGGTAGTCGTTCGGGACGTAGCCCGCGTCCACGGCGGCGCGCGATGCGCCGACCGCCGCGCCGAGCCGGTCGGCCACCGCCTCGATCAGCGGGAAGTTCTCACCCGACTGCATGCCCCGCCCGCCCGAGATCACGACCCGGGCCGATGTCAGTTCCGGGCGCTCCGAGGAACTGAGTTCCGACCCGACGTAGCGTGACAGGCCGGCGTCGCCGGCCGCACCGAGCGCGGTGACAGTCCCGGACCCGCTTCCGGTCTCCGCGGCCTCGAACGCGGTGGTGCGCACGGTGATCAGCTTGACGGCATCGGACGACTGCACGGTGGCAAGGGCATTGCCGGCATAGATCGGTCGAACGAAGGTGTCCGCGTCGACCACTTCGGAAATGTCCGAGATCTGCTGGGTGTCGAGCAATGCCGCGGCGCGCGGCATGACGTCCTTGCCGAAGGTCGTCGCCGGCGCCAAGACGTGGGTGTAGTCGGCAGCCACCTGCACCAGCAGCCGGGCCATGTTTTCCGCCAGGCCGTTGGCATACTCCGGAGCGTCTGCCAGCTTCACGGTGCCGACCCCGGCGACTGACGCCGCCTGTTCGGCCACGCCGGCGCAGTCGTGCCCGGCGACCAGAAGCTCCAGGCCGCCGCCGATCGCGAGACCGGCGGTGACAGCGTGCAGCGTTGCCGGCTTGAGTTCGCTGTTGTCGTGTTCCGCAACGATCAGGACCGCCATGATCAGATCACCTTCGCGTCATTGCGCAGCTTGTCCACCAGTTCGGTGACGGTTTCGACCTTGACCCCGGCCTCGCGTCCGGGCGGCTCCACCACCCGCAGCACCCGCAACCGCGGCGCCGGATCCACCTCCAGGTCTTCGGGGGTGTACTGGTCGATCGGCTTGCGCTTCGCCTTCATGATGTTGGGAAGCGAGGCGTAGCGCGGCTCGTTGAGGCGCAGGTCCGTTGTCAGGATCACGGGCAGGGCGAGCTCGATGTTCTGCAGGCCGCCGTCCACCTCTCGGGTGGCGCTGACCGTATCGCCGGCGATCTCGAGCCTGGAAATGAAGGTAGCCTGACCCCAGCCGAGCAGCGCCGCCAGCATCTGGCCGGTCTGGTTACAGTCGTCGTCGATCGCCTGCTTGCCGAGAATGATGACCTTCGGCTCTTCCTTCTCGGCGAGCGCCCTGAGGATCTTCGCGACCGCGAGCGGTTCGGTCTCGCCGTCGTGGAGCACGTGGATGCCGCGGTCGGCTCCCATTGCCAGCGCGGTCCGGATGGTCTCCTGACATTTCTGTTCGCCGATCGAGACGGCAACCACCTCCTCCGCGATCCCGGCTTCCCGCAGACGCAGGGCCTCTTCGACCGAGATTTCGTCGAAGGGGTTCATCGACATCTTGACGTTGGCGAGTTCGATACCCGTCTGGTCGGCCTTGACCCGGGCCTTGACGTTGTAATCGATCACCCGCTTGACGGGGACGAGCACCTTCATGGCGACTCCGGCTGCGCTGCGGAAGGGGGGACCCGCACACGTGGCAGGCAAGCGGGTCTTAGGTAAGCGTCATCACGCTGTCAAGCGCCGGTGCGGCGGCGCCGCAGCTGAATCGGGGCATACCGTTCCCGGAAACGCAACCGGGACTGCCGACACGCCCTGACCAGCGGATTCCCGGTGCCGGTTTCACAGCCTGTCACGCCTGACCGTCTTCAGGGGTTCCCAGTTGCATCACTGAGGTGCGGCCAGTCCTGCGAGCCCCCTTCGAGTACCCTGGAGTCCGCTTGCAGCGATCCCGGTTCCGCGAACGGTGATCGTCGCGTTTCTCATGAGTGACACGCGATGCCGGCAGGCTGACTGAGCACCGCCGGTATGGACGCGGCCCGTCCCCCGGGATAGGCACTGCACGGATGTCAGGCTGCCACTGCCCGCATGGCTTCTGCAGCACGAGAGTGACCGCGGGTGTCTGTATCTGGATGGACCGATGTCGCACCGGGAAGGTTGCGAAGGGTGCTGCGGCTTTTTGGGTCGCGCGTTCCTGGGCAACGGTTTTCGACCTCTCTTTCTTGCGGCCGGCCTGTGGGCCGCAACGGTCGTGCCGCTGTGGATCGCGGTGTGGGAGGGCGCGATCGTCTTTCCGGGATCGGGCAGTCCGTCCCTGTGGCACGTTCACGAGATGGTATTCGGCTATGTAGGGGCGGCGCTCGGCGGGTTCCTGCTGACCGCGGTTCCGAACTGGACGGGCCGCCCGCCGGTTCGCGGCGCTTCGCTCGCAGCGCTTGCCCTTGCCTGGCTGGCCGGCCGGGCAGCCGTCTGGTGGGGCGGCGAACTGGGCTTCGTCGCCGCGGCCGGCATCGATCTTGCGTATCTCGCGGCCCTGACGGGCCTGGTCGGGAGGGACATCGTCGCGGCCCGCAACTGGCGCAACCTGCCGGTCCTCGCCTTGCTCACGCTGCTTCTCGCCGCCAATTTCCTGTTTCACCTGTCCGCGGCCGACATTGCCGATACCGGTGCAGCGGGCACGCGGCTGGCGGTTGCCGCGATCGTGATGATGATGAGCGTGATCGGCGGGCGCATCGTGCCGAGCTTCACGCGCAACTGGCTGCCGGAGCCGGACCGTCCGAAGATCGCCGTGCCGCCGACCCGGTTCGACAGGGCAGCACTCGTCCTGACCGCCGTTGCCCTTGCGGCGTGGGTCGTTTCGGCGCCCGCGCAGGTGACAGGGAGTTTCCTGGTTGCCGCCGGCGCCGCCAACGCGATCCGGCTCGTGCGCTGGCGCGGCTGGCTGACGCTCGGCGAACCCCTGGTCGCGGTCCTTCACCTGGGATACCTGTGGCTGGTGGCCGGTCTTGCCCTGCTCGGGGTTTCGATGCTCGGCGGGCAGGTGACGGCGGCGCTGGCCCTGCACGTCCTGACGATCGGTGCGATGGGTACGATGACGCTCGCCGTGATGACCCGGGCGATTCTCGGCCACACCGGCCGCGAGCTTCGGGCCGGGCCCGGGACCGTCGCGATCTACGGGCTGGCCACGACGTCGGTCCTTGCGCGCTGTGCGTTCGAGATCGCTCCCGGCGCGATTCCGATATGGGTGACCGCCTGCTTCTGGTTCCTGGCCTTCGCCGTGTTTCTCGCACTCTACGCACCGCCGCTGTTCCAGCCGCGGCGGGCATGAGCCGGACGCGGCAACCGGGAACCGGTCCGGCAGAACACGGTTTTCAGGCTGGATGGCATTCTTGCGGAAGCGTCGGTCGGGAGCTGCCGAAGTGCCGATGCGGGAAGCCTCCTGACGCGACCGGCCCCGCGGCGCCTTGCTGCGCGCGCATCACCGGCCTGCGAGAACACCCGGTGAGGAGAACGGGTGGGAACGGCGGTCCCGTCATCACCCGGCGGAACTGCGGTTCCGGGAAAGCGGGAAGGGTGTCGGACGGTCCGTCGGGGGACGGCGGCGGGAGGCATCGCCCGGTCGATGCGGCACCCTGTCGGCAGGCCGCCCCGTGACCGGTGCGGGACGTTCGGTCCGAAGGCGCTGACTGTCCGCGGGCGGCGACCGGGTTCCTCCGGTAGCAAATTGACGTTGAACACGACCACGAATACCCTGAACCGCTGGGCCGTCGAAGGCGGGCCCGACACCAGACACCACGGGAAGCAGAAAGGCAGACACCAGGGCAACCGAATTCGACGAACGCAGTGCACCGTCCTGTTGGAGTCACAGCAGCGGTTCGGTTGACCGGAAGTTCCCAGAAGGAGGCCGGTTCGATGCACGACCTGTCGGGTGTGACCAAGGGTGATCAGTATCGCGCACTTGGGCTCGGTACTTTTTCGTTCACCGTATGCTTCGCTGTCTGGACGATCTTCTCGATCATCGGCGTCAGGATCAAGCAGGACCTCGGATTGTCCGAAACCGAGTTCGGCATCCTCGTGGCGACGCCGGTCCTGACCGGATCAGTCAGCCGGATCTTTCTCGGCGTGTGGACCGAACAGTATGGCGGCCGCCTGGTCTTCACGATCCAGATGCTTGCGACCGCGGTTGCCTGCTGGTTGCTGTCCGAAGTGCAGACCTACGAGGTGTTCCTCATCGCCGCACTCGGCGTCGGGCTCGCCGGCGGATCCTTCATCGTCGGTATCGCCTACACGTCGCAGTGGTTCGAGAAGGAACACCAGGGCACGGCGCTCGGAATCTTCGGCGTCGGCAACGTGGGTGCGGCGGTAACGAATTTCGGCGCGCCGTTCCTCGTCCTCGCATTCGGCTGGGAAGAGACCGCCCGAATCTATGCCGTCGCGCTGGCGATCACCGCCGTGGGCTTCTGGCTGCTGGCCAGGCCCGACCCGGCACAGGTTGCGCGACAGCGCGAGGGACGCAAGCCGGTTTCGGCACAGGAGCAGCTGGCGCCGCTCAGGAACATGCAGGTCTGGCGCTTTGCGACCTACTACTTCTTCGTGTTCGGCGGCTTCGTTGCGCTCGCCTCCTACCTGCCGAGATTCTACGTCGGCGCCTACGACCTTTCGCTCGCGGCTGCCGGCATGCTGGCGGCGGCCTATTCCATGCCGGGCTCGGTGTTTCGCGCGCTTGGCGGCTGGATGTCGGACAGGTGGGGTGCGCGTTTCGTCATGTACCTGACCTTCATCGTGTCGCTGGCGTGCCTGTTCGTCATGAGCTACCCGCGTACCGACTACATCGTGCAGGGCATCGAGGGACCCATCGAGTTCTCCTTCGGAATCAGCCTGCCGGTCTTCGTGGTGCTCAGTGTCCTGCTGGGCTTCGTGATGTCGCTGGGCAAGGCCGCCGTCTACAAGCACATTCCGGTCTACTACCCGCATCATGTCGGGTCGGTCGGCGGACTGGTCGGCATGATCGGCGGGCTGGGCGGGTTCGTGCTGCCGATCGCGTTCGGAATCCTGAATGACCTGTTCGGCGTCTGGACAAGTTCGTTCATGCTCATGTTCGCGATCGTGCTGGTCAGCACGGTCTGGATGCATGTTGCGATTCGCCTGATGGAACGTCGCCGGTATCCGGAACTGGTCGGGGAGCGCTACCTCAGCGATGTCCCGGAGCAGCCGCAGCCGCCTACCGGAACGTAACGGACCACGACGCGGGCAATGGAGCCAGGCGGGCCGGATTAGGGGAGGGAGATGGCCAGAAACCTGACGAACTGGGATCCGGAAGACGAGAAGTTCTGGAACGCCGAGGGCAAGCGTATCGCGACACGCAACCTGTGGATCTCGATCCCCTGCCTGCTGTGCGGCTTCGCGGTCTGGCTCTACTGGGGGATCATCACCGTCCAGATGATCAACCTGAAGTTCCCCTTCAGCCAGGCGGAACTGTTCACCCTTGCCGCAATTGCCGGACTGAGCGGCGCGACCCTGCGGATCCCCTCGTCGTTCTTCATCCGCATCGCCGGCGGCCGCAACACGATATTCCTCACGACAGCCCTGCTGATCATTCCCGCGGCGGGCACCGGTTTCCTGCTGCAGGATCCGGAAACACCGTTGTGGCAGTTTCAGATCATGGCGCTGCTGTCGGGCTTCGGCGGCGGCAACTTCGCGTCCTCGATGTCGAACATCTCGTTCTTCTACCCCAAGAACGTGCAGGGCTACTCGCTCGGCATGAACGCCGGGCTCGGCAATTTTGGCGTCACCACGATGCAGATCCTGGTCCCCCTCGTGATGACGGTCGGGGTCTTCGGCGGCTCGGCGCTCATCCTTGCCAACAGCTCGGGCACGCTGGTCGGAAAGATCCCGGCGGGCACCGAAACCTACATCCACAATGCCGGCTACATCTGGGTTGCCATCCTGGTTCCCCTGGTGATCGCCGCCTGGTTCGGCATGAACAACATCACCGCGGAGCATGTTTCGCCGGGCCTCGACTCGACCGTCGGCGCCTTTGGCAAGATCCTGGGCATGCTGGCCGTCGGTCTCGTCACCGCCGCCATCGGCCTGTGGCTCCTGCTGCCGGAGAGCGCGGGCGGATCCGGCCTCGAACTCAGCAAGTGGATCGTCCTGCCGCTCGTGATCGCGGCCACGGTCTTTGCGCTGAGGCTCATTCGCGGCCCCATACGCCAGAGCCTTGAACAGCAGTACGCGATCTTCAGGAACAAGCATACCTGGGCAATGACGGTCATCTACACGATGACCTTCGGCTCGTTCATCGGCTACGCCGCTGCCTTCGGCCTCGCGATCAAGGTCGTGTTCGGCTTCCAGCATATCGAGGTGGACGGCGTCGTGACCCACACGACGGTGAATCCGAACGGGCCGAGCGCGTTGATGTATGCATGGACCGGCCCCTTCATCGGCGCGCTGATCCGCCCGATCGGTGGCATGATCTCCGACCGGTTCGGCGGGGCGCTTGTCACGCAGATCATATCCGTCGTCATGGTCGCCTGCGCGCTGGGCGTGGCCTATTTCCTGTCTCTCGCCTACGCGTCGGAGACGCCGGAAGACTACTTCCTGCCGTTCCTGGTTCTGTTTCTGATCCTGTTCGCGGCCACCGGGATCGGTAACGGGTCAACCTTCCGCACCATCGCCGTCGTCTTCGACAAGGTCCAGGCGGGCCCCGTTCTCGGCTGGACGTCGGCCGTCGCCGCCTATGGCGCCTTCATCATTCCGAAGGTGTTCGGCGAACAGATCAAGGCAACGACACCGGAATATGCGCTGTACGGCTTCGCGGCTTTCTATACGATCTGTATCGGCATCAACTGGTGGTTCTATCTGCGCAGGAACGCCTATGTGAAGAACCCGTAGGGAGGCGGAAACTCATGAGCCATTTCCTCGACCGGTTGACCTTCTTCAGGAAGACCGTGGACACCTTCGCGGACGGGTATGGCATCGTGACCAGCGAAGACCGCGAGTGGGAGGATTCCTACCGGGCGCGCTGGCAGCACGACAAGGTGGTGCGCTCGACCCATGGCGTAAACTGCACCGGCTCCTGCAGCTGGCAGATATACGTCAAGGGTGGGATCATCACCTGGGAGACGCAGCAGACCGACTATCCGCGCACCCGCCCGGACCTGCCGAACCACGAACCCCGCGGCTGTTCGCGCGGGGCCAGCTACTCCTGGTACATCTACAGCGCCAACCGGCTCAAGTATCCCCTGGTTCGCAGCCGGCTCGTCCGGTACTGGCGCGAAGCGCGCAGGACCATGGCGCCGGTCGCCGCCTGGGCGTCGATCGTCGAGGACGAGGCCAGGCGCAGCGACTACCAGCGTGTGCGCGGCCTCGGCGGCTTCGTGCGTTCCGACTGGGAGGAAGTCAACGAGATCATTGCCGCGGCAAATGTCTACACGATCAGGACCCACGGGCCCGACCGCATCATCGGCTTCTCGCCGATCCCGGCCATGTCCATGGTCTCCTACGCTGCAGGCTCACGGTATCTCTCGCTGATCGGCGGGGTGTGCATGAGCTTCTACGACTGGTACTGCGACCTGCCGCCGTCGAGCCCGCAGACCTGGGGCGAGCAGACCGACGTGCCGGAGAGCGCGGACTGGTACAACTCGACCTTCCTGATGATGTGGGGCTCGAACGTGCCGCAGACGCGCACGCCCGACGCCCACTTCATGACCGAGGTCCGCTACAAGGGCGCGACGACGGTGACGGTCACGCCCGACTACAGCGAGGCGTCCAAGTTCGCCGATGTCTGGCTCAATCCGAAACAGGGTACCGACGCCGCCCTCGCCCTCGCGATGGGGCACGTGATCCTCAGGGAGTGGCATCTGGCCGGCAGGAGCCCGTATTTCGAGGACTACTGCCGCCGGTATACCGACATGCCGTTCCTGGTCACCCTGCGGCATACGGAAAACGGATACGTGCCCGACCGCATGCTGCGCGCGGCCGACCTGCCGGGCGCGCTGGGCCAGGACAACAATCCCGAATGGAAGACCGTCGCCATCGACGGGGCACGCGATGACGAGCCGGTCTGTCCCGTCGGTTCGATCGGCTTTCGCTGGGGCGAGACCGGAAAGTGGAACATCGAGGAGAAGAACGGCGGCGACGGTTCCCACACGAGCCTCAGGCTGAGCCTCATCGACATACGCGACGAGGTCGTCTCCGTCGGCTTCCCGTATTTCGGCCATGCGAAGCACGAGCATTTCGCCGGCACGGATCACGACGAGGTGCTGTGGCGCAACGTGCCGGTCAGGAAGCTGCGGACGGCCGACGGCGAGGTGCGGGTGGCCACCGTCTACGATCTGTTCGTGGCGAATTACGGGCTCGACCGGGGGCTTGGCGGCGAGAACGTGGCCGCGAGCCTTGACGACGACGTACCCTATACGCCGGCCTGGCAGGAGCGCATCACCGGGGTTGCGCGGGACAGGGTCATCGCCGTCGCCCGGCAGTTTGCTGATAATGCGCACCGGACCGAGGGTCGTTCGATGGTCATTGTCGGGGCTGCGCTCAACCACTGGTACCACATGGACATGATCTACCGCAGCATCATCAACATGCTGGTGATGTGCGGGTGTGTCGGGAAATCGGGCGGTGGCTGGTCGCACTATGTCGGTCAGGAGAAACTGCGGCCCCAGACCGGCTGGTTGCCGCTGGCCTTCGCGCTGGACTGGAACCGTCCGCCGCGGCAGATGAACAGCACGTCGTTCTGGTACAGCCACACCGACCAGTGGCGCTACGAGAAACTCTCCGTCGACGAGATTGTCTCGCCGCTCGCGCCCGAGGGCGACTGGCAGTCGCTCAGCCTGATCGACTTCAATGTCCGTTCCGAGCGCATGGGCTGGCTACCGTCGGCTCCGCAGTTCGCGGCCAACCCGCTGGATGTCACCAGGAGTGCCGGCGACGCCGATCCGGTGCAGGCGGCGGTTGCCGGGCTGCGCGACGGCAGTCTGCAGATGTCCTGCGAGGATCCCGACGACCCGAGAAACTGGCCTCGCAACCTGTTTGTCTGGCGCTCCAACCTGCTCGGCTCGAGCGGCAAGGGCCACGAGTACTTCCTGAAACACCTGCTCGGCACCCAGCACGGGGTGCAGGGCAGGGATCTCGGCGAGACCGGCGAGCAGAAGCCGGTCGAGGTGGCGTGGCATGACTCCGCACCGGAAGGCAAGCTCGACCTGCTGGTCACGCTCGACTTCCGCATGTCCACCACCTGCCTGTACTCCGACATCGTGCTGCCGACCGCCACCTGGTACGAGAAGAACGACCTCAACACGTCCGACATGCACCCGTTCATTCACCCGCTCTCTGCGGCGGTCGACCCGGTCTGGGAGTCACGCAGCGACTGGGAGATCTTCAAGGGTATCGCGAAGGCCTTCTCGGAAGTGGCAGAGGGCGAGCTGGGCACCGAGCGCGACCTCGTGCTGGTGCCGACACTCCACGATACCCCGACGGAACTGGCGCAGCCTTTCGGGGTCAGCGACTGGAAGAAGGGCGAATGTGATCCGGTCCCGGGCAGGACCATGCCGAACATGGTCGTGGTCGAACGCGACTTTCCGAGCACATACAGGAAGTTCACGGCCCTGGGTCCGCTGATGACGAAGGCCGGCAATGGCGGCAAGGGGATCGCCTGGAACACCGAGGACGAGGTCGAGTTTCTCAGGCGGCTCAACGGCGAGGTGCGCGAGGACGGCGTCTCGAAGGGATTGCCGAGGATCGAGTCCGATATTGACGCGGCCGAGGTGGTACTGGCGCTGGCGCCCGAGACCAACGGGCATGTCGCCGTGAAGGCCTGGGCCGCCCTTGGCAGGGCCACCGGACGGGACCACGAACATCTCGCGGCAGCCCGCGAGGAGGACAAGCTGCGCTTTCGCGACCTGCAGGCCCAGCCCCGCAAGATCATCTCCTCGCCCACCTGGTCGGGCGTGGAGGCGGAACATGTCACCTACACCGCCGGCTACACCAATGTGCACGAGCTGATCCCCTGGCGCACGCTGAGCGGGCGCCAGCAGCTTTACCAGGATCATCTCTGGATGCGCGCCTTTGGCGAACAGCTCTGCGTGTACAAGCCGCCGGTCGATACCAAGACCATCCGGCCGCTGATCGACGACAAGGACAATGGCAGTCCGCAGGTGGTGCTGAACTTCATCACGCCGCACCAGAAGTGGGGCATCCACAGCACCTATACCGACAACCTGCTGATGCTGACGCTTTCGCGTGGCGGGCCCATCGTGTGGATCAGTGAAATCGACGCCCGCAAGATCGGTGTCGCGGACAATGACTGGATCGAGGCCTACAACGCCAACGGCGCACTGGTCGCACGCGCGGTCGTCAGCCAGCGCGTGCCGGAGGGCATGACTCTGATGTACCACGCGCAGGAGAAGATCGTGAACGTGCCGGCGAGCGAAGTGACTGGCGAGCGTGGCGGCATTCACAATTCAGTCACCCGCGCGACGGTCAAGCCGACCCACATGGTCGGCGGCTACGCGCAGCAGTCCTACGGCTTCAACTACTACGGCACCGTTGGCTCGAACCGCGACGAGTTCGTGATCGTGCGCAGGATGCAGACGGTTGACTGGAAGGAGGGTCCCCTGCGGACCCCGGTGAGGGAGGCGGCAGAATGAAGATTCGCGCGCAGATCGGCAAGGTGCTCAACCTCGACAAGTGCATCGGCTGCCACACCTGCTCGGTGACCTGCAAGAACGTCTGGACCAGCCGCGAAGGCATGGAATACGCGTGGTTCAACAATGTCGAGACCAAGCCCGGCGTCGGCTATCCCAAGGAATGGGAGAACCAGGAGGTCTGGAACGGCGGCTGGGTGCGCAAGAAAAACGGCCGCATCGCACCGAAGATGGGTGGAAAGCTGCGAATTCTTGCGAAGATTTTCGCCAACCCTGACATGCCGCAGATCGACGACTATTACGAACCCTTCACATTTGATTACGAGCATCTGCACAACGCTCCGGAGTCCGAGACTCCCCCCACGGCGCGCCCGCGTTCGCTCATCAGCGGCGAGCGCATGGAAAAGATCGAGTGGGGGCCGAACTGGGAGGAGATTCTTGGCGGAGAGTTTTCCAAGCGCAGCCGGGATGTGAATTTCGAGGCGATCGAGAAGGAGGTTTACGGCCAGTTCGAAAACACCTTCATGATGTACCTGCCGCGCCTGTGCGAGCACTGCCTGAACCCGACCTGCGTGGCGGCCTGTCCGTCGGGCGCGATCTACAAGCGGGAGGAGGACGGCATCGTCCTGATCGACCAGGACAAGTGCCGCGGCTGGCGCATGTGCGTCTCGGGCTGCCCCTACAAGAAGATCTACTACAACTGGCGTTCCGGAAAGTCGGAGAAGTGTATCTTCTGCTATCCGCGCATCGAGGCAGGCCAGCCGACCGTCTGTTCCGAGACCTGCGTCGGACGCATCCGCTATCTGGGCGTGCTGCTCTACGACGCCGACCGGATCGAGTCCGCAGCCGCGGTGGAAGATCCGAAGGACCTGTACCAGGCCCAACTCGACATCTTCCTCGACCCCTTCGATACCGAAGTGATCCGGCAGGCGCGGGCTGACGGAGTGCCGCAGTCCTGGCTTGATGCTGCGCAGCGCTCCCCGGTCTATCGCATGGCGATGGACTGGAAGGTGGCGTTTCCGCTGCATCCCGAATACCGCACCCTGCCCATGGTCTGGTACGTGCCGCCCCTCTCGCCGATCCAGTCGGCAGCAGAGGCGGGTGCGCTCGGTTCCCACGGTCTCATTCCGGATGTCTCGCAGCTGCGCATTCCGCTGCGTTACCTCGCCAACCTGCTGACCGCGGGCGACGAGGCGCCAGTCAAGCTCGCGCTGGAGCGGATGCTGGCGATGCGGGCCTACATGCGCGCACGGCATGTCGAAGACAGGCGTGAACTGGAGGTTCTGGACCGGGTCGGCCTGACCGAGGCCGCGATCGAGGACATGTACCAGACCATGGCGATCGCAAACTACGAGGACAGGTTCGTGATCCCGACCAGCCACCGCGAATACGCGGAGGAGGCATTCGATCTTCGCGGTGAATGCGGCTTCAGCTTCGGCGACGGCTGCAGCGGTGGCGGCGGCAAGATCGACCTGTTCAGCCACGAAGTGCGGGTCGGCCCGTCCGCCGGCGGTCGTTCGGACAGGGTGGTACCCGGGCAATGATGGTCTACCGGGCTCTCGGCGCGCTGCTGCAGTACCCGAGCCCCGAACTGGCAGGGGCGGCGGGCGACATCGCCACGCTTGTCGATCAGGAGCGGTCCCTGTCCCGGTCCGCGCGCGGGGCGGTTCGCGGGCTGGCCGCGAGGCTGGCGCGCGAAGACCTTCTGGCCGCCCAGGAGGCCTATGTCGGTCTGTTCGACCGTTCGCGCAACCTCTCGCTGCACCTGTTCGAGCACATTCACGGGGAGTCGCGCGACCGCGGCCAGGCGATGGTCAATCTTGCGGAGCATTACAGGACGAAGGGCTACAGCATCGGCGCGAACGAACTGCCCGACTATCTCCCGCTCTTCCTCGAGTTCCTGTCCCTCGTCGAGCCGAAGGAAGCGTCGGGCCTGCTCGCCGACGTGGTTCATATCCTCGCGGCGATCCGCGTTCGGCTGGAACGGCGTGGAAGCGACTATGCCGGTGTGCTGCAGGCCCTGGAGGATATGGCCGCCCGCAAGCCCGAGCGCTCCCTGGTGGAAGGTCTTCTGAAGCACGACAAGTCCCTGGCGGAGGAGGCGGCGGAGATTGACAAGGAATGGGAGGAAGTCCCGGCCTTCGATGGTGCGCCCGACGGCGGCTGCGTTGCGGCCCGTAACGTCCTCAACCGCATGGCCGTACCCCCGGAGGCGCCGCGCCCGCCCGGAATCGACGGAGCATGACCAATGGCTGACTGGTTCCACATCCTCGTCTTCGGCTACTACCCGTATCTGGCGGCCACGGTGTTCCTGGCAGGCAGCCTCATCCGTTTCGACCGCGAGCAGTACACATGGCGCAGCGGTTCGAGCCAGTTGCTGCGCCGCCATCAGTTGATCTGGGGCAGCGTCCTGTTCCACGTGGGCATCCTGCTGCTGTTCTTCGGACACTTCGTCGGCTTGCTGACGCCCAAGGAGATCTACCACGCCTTCGGAATGGGTTCGGGCACCAAGCAGGTGCTCGCCATCGTCGCCGGCGGTCTGTTCGGCGTGGTGTGTTTTGTCGGTCTCACCATGCTTCTGCATCGCCGGCTGTTCGATCCGCGCATCCGCGCCACCTCCAGCGTCATGGACATTGCGATCCTGGTCCTGCTCTGGCTTCAGCTCGTTCTCGGGCTCGCGAGCCTGCCCCTGTCATGGGCGCACAGGGAAGGTGGCGAGATCATGGTCCAGCTCTCGCTGTGGGCGCAGAAGATCGTCACCTTCCAGTCCGATGCGGCGGACTATGCGATGGGCGTCCACTGGATCTACCAGGTACATATCGTCCTCGGCCTCACGATCTTCCTGGTGTTCCCGTTCAGCCGCCTGGTGCATGTCTGGAGTGCGCCGGTCGGGTACCTGGGGCGGCGCGGCTACCAGGTGGTGCGCACCCGCGAAGGCCGCCGTGCGGCCTGACGACGGCCATGATCCGCGTCAATGACCGCTGCATCGACGAGGAAGAGATCCTGCGCGAGATGCAGTATCACCCGGCGGAGAACGCGGATGCCGCGCGTCGCGCGGCGGCCGAATGGCTGGTGATCCGGGCCCTTCTCCTGGACCGGGCCGGCGCTCTCGGCATCGACGTGACGCAGGAGGAGACCGCGATTGGCGACGTGATCGAGCGTGAAGTCGACGTTCCCGTCCCGCAGGAGGCGGAATGCCGACGCTACTATGCCAACAATCCATCGCGATTCCGCAGCCCCGACCTGGTCGAGGCGGCGCACATCCTGCTGCCCGCGCGGCCCGATGACGAGGAGGAGCGCGCGCGGGCGGAAACCCTGGCCGGTGAACTGATCGATGTGCTGTCCGCCTCGCCGGACCGGTTCGGCGACGTCGCGCGGGCGCGGTCGGCCTGTGATTCACGGCACAATGACGGGCGCCTCGGGCAACTGTCGCGCGGCGACACGGTTCCGGAGATGGAGACCTTTCTGTTCAACCTTGAAGAGGGGCAGCTCTCGCCGGTTCCGGTCAAGACGCGCTACGGGGTGCATGTCGTGCGGGTGGACAAGCGCGTGCCGGGACGTGCGCTGCCCTATGAGGCCGTCGCCGACAGGATCGCGGAGTATCTGAAGGAGGCGTCCTGGCGCCGCGCGTTTGCGCAGTATGTCCGGCTGCTCGCCCGCAGCGCCAGGATTGCCGGTTTCGACATCGCCTTCGCCGAATCGCCGCTGGTGCAGTAGAATGGAGCCGTGTCCGGGGGTGAAGTCCCCCCGGTGCGCCTCGATGTGAGCGCAGCGCGGTTCCGGTTGCAGGCGGCGAGGCCTGCGGGAGAGCGCGTCGCCCGGGTCCCGTATCCGGTTGGCGTCAGGAGCGAAACTGCCGTGTCCGACGATGGTGACGGTGCGGGTCGGTCGAGGCCGCACTATCCGGGACGGCCAGTCGGTTCCTGCCTGCGGACCCCGGCATCACCGGTTTGCTCCCGGGATCCAGAGCACGTCATCGCGCCCGTCGCCGTTTGCGTGGCGTGCAAGCACAAACAGGTGGTCTGACAGCCGGTTTACGTACCGGATCGCGTGCGTGTTGATCTGTTCCTGACCCGAAAGCCGGGTGACGTGCCGCTCGGCGCGGCGGACAACCGTGCGTGCGTGGTGCAGGTGGGCGGACAGGACGCTTCCGCCCGGCAGCACGAAGGATGACAGGGGCTCGAGGCGCTCGTTCATGGCGTCGATTTCAGCTTCGAGCCGCCGGACCTGTTCTCCGGTCACGCGCAGTGGCGGGTGTTCCGGGTGCTCCTTGTGGGGCGTGCACAGGTCGGCGCCGAGATCGAACAGGTCGTTCTGGATGCGGCCCAGCATGGCGTCCGGCTCGCCCGAGGCGTGCAGGCGGGCCAGTCCGATCGCCGCATTCGCCTCGTCGACGGTCCCGTAGGCTTCGGGGCGGGCGGAGTGCTTGTCCACGCGACTGCCATCTCCCAGGGACGTCATGCCCCTGTCGCCGCCCCGGGTGTAGATCCGCGTGAGCACGACCATGGTGGATGCCTCCTACCCTTTTGCGATCGCGAGGAGGATGATGAACAGCAGCACCGCGACACCCTGGAACAGCACCCTGTAGCGCATGAACAGATTGGACCGCCGCGGTCCGGCGTCGCCGCCGCGCGCCATGGTGATCAGCCCGCCCGCCAGCGTTCCGATGACCAGAAGCAGGGCAACGACCAGCATGATCACGACGAGGACATCCATGTCCTTCATCTACCGCCCGGTGCCGGCAGTCACAACATTCTTCGCTGTTCGCATCCGCGAATTCCCCCGAGGCCGCGGTCCCCTGTCATGCTGACAGGCAGGCCGCGCCTTCCGTCCGCGCCAGGAGCGCGCGGCGCACGGATGACACGTCACGCGGTCCGCCCGGACGTCGGGAACGGACCTGACCGCATCGCCAGAGGCCTGTGGTGCCCCGATGGCAACCCGCGCAATGCCCGTGGTCAGCCGCGAAATGTGCCCCTGGTCGGCAGCGTTGTTTCCTGCGAGCGGGCACCTGCTCCTTCGGTTCAGGCCGGTCGAGCGGGGCGGACCCGATTCCTCCGGTTCAGGGGCGATGGAGCGGGCATCGGATCCCCGGGAATCCGCGAATGTGCTTGCCCGTGCCGCAAGGGGTGTATAGTGGCGTGCCATCGCAGTACAGCGAGGCAGCACCATGCAGATCCGCCAGGCCTTCACGTTCGACGACGTCCTGCTCGAGCCGGCGCACTCGTCTGTCCAGCCGACGCACACCGACACGAGCACCCGCCTGACGCCGGAGATCGCACTGGCAGTACCGGTGATCTCGGCGGCCATGGATACCGTGACCGAGAGCCGGCTCGCCATTGCCATGGCGCAGCTCGGAGGTCTCGGGGTCGTTCACAAGAACATGTCCATCGAGCGCCAGAGCGCAGAGGTGCGGGCGGTGAAGAAATTCGAGTCCGGCATGGTGGTCAACCCGGTGACCATTCACCCGGACCAGACGCTCGCCGATGCGCTCGAGCTCATGCGCTGCAACAAGATCAGCGGGATCCCGGTGGTGCGGCGCAGGTCGGGCAAGCTCGCCGGTATCCTGACAAACCGCGACGTCAGGTTCGCGACCGACCTGCGACAATCGGTCAGGGATCTGATGACACGCCGTGTAGTGACCGCGCACGAGGGGGTTTCGCCCGAGGAGGCCCGCGCCCTGCTGCACCGTCACCGGATCGAGAAGCTGCTCGTCGTCGACGACAACCAGAAATGCGTCGGGCTGATCACCGTCAAGGACATGGAAAAGGCGGTCAATCACCCCGATGCCTGCAAGGATGTCCAGGGCCGTTTGCGGGTGGCGGCCGCAACAGGTGCCGGATCCGATGGTCTGAGACGGGCCGAGGCACTGCTGGATGCCGAGGCCGACGTGCTGGTCATCGATACAGCGCACGGCCATTCAGAGAACGTGCTCGAGACCGTCTCGCGTGTTCGCCGGCTCTCCAACTCGATCCAGGTGATTGCCGGCAACGTCGCCACCGCCGATGGCGCCAGGGCGCTCATCGACGCCGGGGCGGATTCGGTCAAGGTCGGGATCGGTCCGGGCTCGATCTGCACCACCCGCATGGTGGCCGGGGTGGGCGTGCCGCAGCTCACCGCCGTGATCGACGCGGTGGAGGTCTGCCGCGAGGCCGGTGTGCCGGTGATATCGGATGGCGGGATCAAGTATTCCGGCGATCTCGCCAAGGCGATCGCGGCCGGTGCCGACTGCGCCATGATCGGATCGCTGTTCGCCGGCACCGACGAGAGCCCGGGCGACGTCTATCTCTACCAGGGGCGGTCGTACAAGTCCTACCGTGGCATGGGATCGATCGGCGCGATGGCGCGCGGTTCGGCTGATCGCTACTTCCAGGAAGAGGTCGCCGACAGTCTGAAACTGGTCCCGGAAGGGATCGAGGGAGGGGTCCCGTACAAGGGGCCGCTGAACGCGGTCATCCACCAGCTTGTCGGCGGCCTGAAGGCGGCGATGGGCTACACGGGTAACCGGACCATCTCCGACATGCAGACCGGGTGCAGGTTCCTGCGCATCACCGCTGCCGGCCTGCGTGAAAGCCACGTCCACGACGTGACGATCACCCGCGATGCGCCGAATTACCGGGCCGGCCTGTGACACCGGCCGGCCGGCTGGCGGCCGCGATCGAAATCCTTGAACAGGCGGAGGCGGAGCCCGGGCGTCTCGACCGGGTGATGTCCCGGTACTTCCGCGCGCGGCGCTACGCGGGTTCCGGGGACCGGGCGGCCGTCGCGGCCCGGGTCTGGCGAGTGGTCCGCTCCCGGTGCCGGCTCGACTGGTGGGCCGGGAGGCTGGGCGCGGATGTGTCGGCCCGCACCCGGGTCCTTGCCGACCTCGCCCTGGTCGACGGCCTTGACAGCACCTCGGCGGCCCCGTTGTTCGCCGGAACCCCGCACGCGCCGCCGCCGCCCTCGCATGGGGAACGCCGGTTGCTCGACTGGTTGTGCGGTGCCGGGCCCGGTCATCCCGACATGCCCGCACCTGTGCGTGCCGAGTGCCCGGACTGGATCGCCAACAGGCTGGAGCCGGTGCTGGGCGACCGGTTCGCCGCCTGCATGGCGGCACTGGGCCGCGAGGCGGGACTTGACCTGAGAATTAACCCCCTGAACGGGACCGGTCGCTTCGCGGTACGGCGCCGGCTGGAGCGGGCGGGGCTCGCGACCAGTCCGACACCCTGGTCGCCGCTTGGACTTCGCTGCGACGGGAGGCCGCGGGTTCGCGGGATTGCCGCTCTGCGCGACGGGCTCGTCGAAATCCAGGATGAGGGCGCGCAGCTTGCGGCCCTGCTGACCGGGGTCGAACCCGGCATGCAGGTCGCCGACTTCTGCGCCGGTGCCGGCGGCAAGACCCTGGTGCTCGGAGCGCTCATGCGCAACCGGGGACGGGTGCTGGCGCTTGACGTGTCGGCCGCCCGCCTCGACCGGGCAGCCGCGCGTGTGGCGCGCGCCGGGCTGCATAATGTCGAGCGCCGGGTCCTGGGCGGGGATGCCGACCGGTACACGCGGCGCCACCGGGGACGGTTCGACCGGGTCCTGGTCGACGCTCCGTGCACCGGCATCGGCGCGTGGCGCCGCGCGCCCGATGCCCGGCAGCGATATGGCGAGACGGATCTCGCCGGCATCCTCGCCACCCAGGACGCGATCCTCGCCCGGGCCGCGAGGCTGACCAGGCCCGGGGGCCGGCTGATCTACGTCACCTGCTCCCTGCTTGCGGAGGAAAACGAGGAACGGGTGGCGGCTCTGTTGCGGCGGCGCTGCGACTACCGGGTGCTTCCGGTCGGTGATGTCTGGTCCGCCACGGTCGCCGCGCGCGGTGGCGGAGTACTGCCGCGGGCCGGTGCCGACATGCTCCGGCTCGATCCCGACGGGTTCGGAACCGACGGTTTCTTCGTCGCGGTGCTGGAACGCCGCGCGGACGCGTTGGCATCGACTTGACACCATGGCGCGGCGGTCGCCACCATGGCCGGGACCGTGGGGAGCCTGAGAGACGGCTGAGAAACCTGGTGCGAAACCGGGTGACCCATTGAACCTGATCCGGATAATGCCGGCGAAGGGATCGGACCTGCTGCCCGTCATTCCTCCTTCGCATCGTGTTTTCCGGGCGCACTGCCGGAGCACTCACAGATGATCAACACCCTCCTGCGACGGACTGGACCTGTCCTGTGTACCGTCCTGCTGCTTATTGCCGGTTCGCCGGCGTCGGCCCAGCAGAAGCTCACCGTCATGCTGGACTGGTTCCTCAATCCCGACCATGCCACCCTGGTGGTGGCCGAGAAGCTCGGGCTGTTCGCGAAGGCCGGTCTCGAGGTCGAGATGATCGAGCCTGCCGATCCCAGCGATCCACCCAAGCTGGTGGCGGCCGGCAAGGCCGATGTCGCGATTTCCTATCAGCCGCAACTGCACCTGTATCATGCCGAGGGACTGCCGCTCGTGCGGATCGCCACCCTGGTCGCGACCCCGCTCAACACGCTGGTGGTCCTGGCCGACGGACCGATTCGCTCGATTGCCGATCTGAAGGGACGCAAGGTCGGGTTCTCGGTCGGCGGTTTCGAGGACGCACTGCTCGCGGCGATGCTCGCGCGCCACGGTCTGGGCACCGACGATATCGAACTCGTCAACGTGAACTTCTCGCTCAGTCCGTCCCTGATCTCCGGTCAGGTGGATGCCGTGATCGGCGCCTACCGGAACTTCGAGCTCAACCAGATGGATATCGTCGGGCGGCCGGGCCGCGCCTTCTACGTCGAGGAGGAGGGGGTTCCCGGCTATGACGAACTGATCGTGGTGGCGAATGCGGCCGATCTTGACCGGCCGGAACTCGGCGCACTGGTTGGCGCGCTCGAGGCGGCGGTGCAGTTCACAGTCAACCATCCGGACGCCGCCTGGGAGATGTTCAGCGGCTACAGGGACGGTCTCGATGACGAGCTGAACAGGAGGGCGTTTCGCGACACGTTGCCCCGGTTCGCGCTCAGACCCGCCGCCCTCGACGCCGGCAGATACCGCCGCTTCGACGAGTTCCTGGTCGAACAGGGCCTGATCGCACAGCCGGGCACGGTCGAGGAATTCGCCATCGAACCCGACATTCCGCCTTCCTGACCGGCGCCGGGTTTCCGGTCGCGGTACGGGCGGTCTCGACCGCCCTCCTTGCCCGCCAACACGATGCGGCCGGCGCAGGCGCCCTTGCAGGGTGCCTGCGCCCGGCATCGTGATGGCTTGGGACTGTCGCTGTGCGAGGCGCCGTTTGCCGGAACGCGCTCGCTGCACAGGAACCCGGGCAGCCCCGGCCCCTGCCGATGCCGACACCGCGCAGTGAGCTTCCGGTCCCGGCGCGGGCGGCGGTCCCGGTGCGGAGACCGATGGCGTGAGGGCGCTCCCGGAACCGGACCACAGCGTGCGCTGCCTTGTCCCCGACATTCAACGCAGTGGTTGCTGCCGTGACTCCTTCCTGCATGCCGTGCGGCACCGTCTTCGGTGACGACATCGACCGTAACGGTACCGGTCGTCGCTACCCTCGGTCTCGGTCTGGCCGCGACCGTGCCCGGCTCCATTCCACCGGTTAGCCTGGCGCACCAAGTTTTCTTTGTAACTCCCATTGCTTTGGCCAGCGTGTTTCCGATCATGTCGGTTCTGGGCCTTGCCGGTGCATCGGCATGGCACAGGCGCTGGTGGAGCGACAGGGGAAAGACCGGGGAGGGAAGGTCATGGGGCTGAAACTCATCGTCGCCCTGGTGGAAGACGAACGCACCGACAGTGTCATCGAAGTGGCGCAACCGGGGCGACCGTCATCACCTGTGGTCGCGGCGAAGGTCTGAAACCGGAGGGCACGTTCTTCGGGCTCGACCTCACCGGCAGGCGAGATGTTGTCCTCTTTCTGGTCGCGGCCTCGAGAGCGCGCCAGATTCTCGAGGCGTTCCGCGATTCCGGCCGTTTCGAGACCGAACCGGGTGCCGGCATTGCCTTCCAGGTCGACATTGAGGACGCGGTTGGCCTGAATTCGCAGATCTCCACCCTCATGCTCATCTTCAACAGTTTGGGCCCTGATTTCGTGATCGGCGGCTGAAGAAACCGCAGAGTTCCGGGCATTTTGGCTTTGTCCCGACAGTGAGCAGCAGAATATGTGGTGCCACAACAAGGGTGATAATTGCGGTAGACTCGGCGGTTTTCTCTTGGTATACGCGCAGAACTGGGGCCGATATGTAGTGTCTCGGGGAGAAGAACCCATGTTCTGCCGCGCCAAGGTCAGCGGGTCCAACACATACATCCAGATCGTCGAGAACCAGCGTGACGGCAAGAAGGTCCGACAGCGCGTCATCGCAACGCTCGGCCGCCTCGACCATCTCCGGGAGTCCGGCGCCCTCGACCGGCTGATGCACTCCGCGTGCCGCTTCTCCGAGCAGCTCATGGTGCTCGCCGCCCAGCCGGGGAGCGACGACGGCGAGGACGGCGCCGAGGTGCGCCATATCGGCCCCGCCCTTGTGTTCGAACGTCTTTGGCAGAGCAGCGGCTGCCAACGGATCGTGCAGGCGCTGCTGGCCGGGCGGCGCTTCCAGTTCGACGTCGAGCGCGCCATCTTCACCAGCGTGCTCCACCGCATCATGGTCTCGGGCTCCGACCGCGCGGCCTGCGGCTGGATGCGCGACCAGGTCATCGACGGGGCGGCCGAGCTGGAGCTTCAGCATCTGTACCGGGCGATGGCGTGGCTGGGTGAACCGCTGCCGGAGGCCGACCAGCACCACATCACCCACGCCCCGCGCTGCGTCAAGGACCAGGTCGAGGAGGCGCTCTTCGCGCGCCATCGGGACCTGTTCACCGATCTCGACCTGGTCTTCTTCGACACCACCTCACTCTCTTTCACCGGTCAGGGCGGCGAGACCATCGGGCGCCGCGGGCGCTCCAAGGACCGCCGGCCGGACTGCCGCCAGATGGTGCTGGGCCTGGTGCTGACCCAGGACGGGCGCCCGGTGTGCTCGGAGATGTGGCCGGGGAACGTCGCCGACGTGACGGCGCTGGAGGCGGTTGCCGGGCGTCTTCAGCATCGCTTCGGGATCCGCTCGGTGTGCCTGGTGGCGGACCGGGGGATGATCAGCAAGCGGATCATGGCGGCGATCGAGG